>JGI24695J34938_10000520_pt1 | contig 37439 bp, 31 predicted proteins | sample TergutCo191P3_FD_34938 | JGI IMG/M metagenome (IMG submission 34938)
TATTTGACAGTATCTGTTGTTGTGGCAGGACCCGGGTTTAATAAAACTTCGCGTTTTATTTTTGGAAGACCGTTAGGCAGATTATTACTCATATTTTTCCTTTTATTTAATAAAACGCATAAACGCGTCTTTATTTTCTTTTGGCGTTTTGTCCGGTCTGCCTAAATCCTTGCGGCTTCCTTTAGAAACATGTACCTCAATAAATAAAGGCTTTTCTTCTTCACCTAATGCAACGCGAAGTTCTTCCTTTGTTTTAACAGAGTAAACTTGCTTGTAGCCGCAGCTTTTTGCAATGCCGCACAAGTTAATAGAACCTGCAATTGTAGGCTGCCCTCCGACAGAATCATGAGCTTTATTGTTTAAAACAATATGCCGAATATTTTTTGGACTTCGCTCTCCAATCGCAGCCATACTGCCAAGATGCATAAGCGCGGCTCCGTCTCCGTCAATGCAGGTAACGCAACGCTTTGGTTTTTGAAGCGCAATTGATAACGCAAGAGAAGACGCATGACCCATGCTTCCAACAGTAAGAAAATCCCTTTCGTGTCCCATATCATGTTTTTTTCTAAGTTCAAAAAGTTCACGAGATGCCATGCCTGTAGTAGAAATAAAAATTTCCTGCTGAGAAGAAGAAAAAAGAATTTCTTCTATTGCTTTTTCTCGGCTCATAATTGTATTAATTGAATTTTCATCATTCTTTGAAGATAGAGTATAGGGAGCGAAAGTGTCTTTTCTGGCAATCAGCGCATAAGGAGCATTATCTTTTTTTATTTGTTTATAGCATTCATCAATCTGTTTTTTTACTTCCTGTTCATCGTTTGACAATATGGAAAAAGGAATACCCATCGTCTCAAAAAGAGAGCAGGTTACCTTGCCTTGTTTTACATGCTGAGGTTCATCTTTTACATTCGGCTCTCCGCGCCAGCCTGCAAGTAAAACCATGGGTATACTGTAAACGTCGCCGTCCGCAAGGGAGAGCAGCGGGTTTACGGCATTTCCAATGCCGGAGTTTTGCATGTAAACGAGAGGAATTTTTCCGCAGGCAAGATGGTAACCTGACGCTAAAGCGACGGCTGTTCCTTCATTTACTGCGATAATATGGTTATTTTTAGGGAAATTGTCCGTAATATAGGCGCAAAAACTTTTTAATAGAGAATCAGGAACACCTGTGAAATAATCGGTTCCATAGGCGGAAAGAAAATCTGTAAAAACTTTTGGTTCTATCATTTGTATAAATTATACCATGCCGGATATGTTAATACAATCATGGTAAAATTAAGTATTGAATATAAAAACCGATTTTGTTATAATCAGGCATGCAAAGAATCAGTTTGATTTTAACCCTTTTATGCTTATTTTTTATTTTACCATATGCTTATTCACAAAGCGAAGCGGAAACAGAAGAGGAACAGGAGCAGGAGCAAGAAGCTGAAACAATAACCAGAAAACCTCTGATCCCCTCGGACGGATTAGTTTTTGGATATCCCGAACAGCTTGATTTCAGCATCGGTGTTATTGCAGGTTATGAAAATGCCTTATGGTTTGGTCTTGGTTTCAGGATGGACTATACGGCAGGTCCTTTCAGGTTAACCGGCGATATTTCCTTTTTAAACGATAAAAAATATGCGCCGGCTGCTGCTATGGTAGATCAGGGTGATATCGGCGGTTTCTATTTTATGCTGCAGGAAGGAGGACTTTCCTACAACGAAGGTCCGTTAAATATTTCGCTTGGCCGTTTCAGAAATTATGACGAGATAAAATCTCCATATTCGCTTTTTTTAAACGCAGAAGGAATCTCCGCAAACACGATTAAGTTTCGCTTGGAATCCAATCATTTTATTTACCAGACTCAATGGATAGAGCTTAACTGGGATAACGCGGTTTCTTCTCCCGCATGGAATGAATATCAAAGACGTTTAAATGCAGGTAATTTCAGGGAGCCGTCGGGTGTTGCACCACATGATACAGAGGGACTTTCAAATTATGGTTTTCCGGACAGGGGAGTAAATTATAAATTATACGGTTTAAAGGTTAATGACTGGCGCATCGGTTTTATTGATGTTGCAGTTTATTCAGGACGTCCGTTTGATTTATATTATTTTTTAATCCCTCTTCCCATGTATTTTACGCAATACTTCAGAACTACAGAAGGAAGACCGTGGGTGACTCAAATGAATGATAACTGTTTAATGGGTCTTTTTTGGGATATTGATAAAAACAATTGGGAAGCGTACGCTCAAGTGCTTGTGGATGATTTTAGTATTAGTTTTTTAAATGATATTTTCGGCACTAGTTTCCCGCCTAATCCGTGGAAGGCCGCGTGGACTCTAGGAGGACGAATTCAGACATCTGCCGGAAGTTTTGGTTTTCATCATGCTGGAGCACTTAAATATACTTTTTCGCCCATCGGTGTAAACAGAGATGGTATGTATGAATATAACAGCGCAAACACAGCTTATGGTTATTCATATTACCCCGAGACACGCTACTATGACGGTACAAGAATTGTAAATTTATTAATTCAGGACAGTATGGTCGGCTATAAATACGGCGAAAATAACTTGGCTTTTCAGGTTGATTATCAAAATAATTTTAACAATTTTTTATTTACTGCAGAACTTGAACTCCTTCTTGCCGGAAATAATTCTCCTGCAAACCCGTGGCATGATTACGATTCAAGAGCGAACATGTATAAAGACGGCAGGGAAGGAAGTCAGCTTTTTAATGACGGACAAATAGAAAAAAGACTTGAGCTTCGCTTAAATGTTTCGCGAAGATTTGGTCCCATAGGTGCGTATGCTGCACTTGCGATAGGCGGACGTTTTAACAGGTTAGAACTCAGGCCTCCCGGAAATGATCCCAATGGAGATTTAAGAACAATAGATGATGAAATATGGATATGGAAAGCAACAGACAATCATGAATTTATATTCAGGTTTTCTGTCGGCGTTAAATATGTATTGCCTGTTATTTAGGGACAGTGCATGAAAAAGTTACTCCTTCTTCTTTGTATTTTTTTTCTTGCCTTGCCTTTATGGGGAGAATATTTTTACCAAAATGATCCTGACGTTTTTACTTTGATTCATTTAAGCCGAAGAATGGGAAAAGTTTTTCCGTTTACTTCGTTTCCTGTTCACGGCTCTGATCTTTTTTCTTTTGCAAATACGCTTGCTTTAGATCCTCTGTTGGCATTTTTAAATGATGCAGAAAAAGAAATGCTAGAAGTATTCATTAGTAAAATGGAAAAGCAAAGAGAATTAAATTTAATGGTATACGGAAGACTTTTTGCATCTTATGAACACAGATTAAGTACAGGGACATTTTTATTCGGCGAAGAAAAACTTCCTTTTTCTGAAGACGTTAGAAGATCTTATCTGGGATTTTCACCGGTTTTTAGTTTTCTAGGAGGAGTTGGTACATTTAATGGGTTGTATCTTGCGCTTCAAGGCGATCTGCGTCCTTCGTGGGACGATGATTTTTCTCCCATGTCAAATTTTTTTACAAATGTTGATATCATGTATGATTTTCTCACAAAAGGTATTTTAACGTATAACGGCGAATATATAAATTTATTTTTCGGACGCGATTCATATCATTTGGGAAATCCGCAAGGCTCAACATTATATGTTTCATCTTTTATTCCGCATCTTGACGGGATAAGATTGAATATTCCGCTTGGTCCTTTTAGTTTTGATTATTCGCTTTCTTCGATTATGCCAAAAAGAGCAAGACATTTAGATGTTGACGAAACAGTTAACAGCGAAGATCCAAATAATCCGCTAGGTCCTCATTTTGGTTTTATGAAGGATGTTAATGACGAAAATCCTTCTACCATACTTTTTATGACAACGCGTTTTCAATGGAATTTTGGAAGTATTAAAACAGGATTGGGAACAACAATGGTTTACGCTCGGGCAAATAATCAGTTTTTATTTACAGATTTTCTTCCTATTATGATTTTGCATAATGCGGATTCTGTTCCCAATAATATGAGCTTAATAATTGACGCGCAATGGACAGTAATTCCTGGATTAACTTTGTCAGGGATGGTCGGTTTTGACGATATAAGCGCAAAGGACATTGGTATTCCAGACGGTAAAATTCCGACAATACCGGGTTTTATTTTGCAGCTTGAATACAGCAGAGCAAGCGAAAATGTTTTTCAATATTACATATTGGAAGGCGGATACACTCATTATCTTTGGGGAAATTTCGCTTATAATGACAAACCTGATAGCTGGCTAGGAGTGTATTTAGCAAGGGCAATTTACCGTTTTACGCCAAATAAATATGCGGTTCTTCTTCCGCTTACAAGTCCGTATGGTCCTGGCGCGCTTTGGGCAAAATTTTTAGGAAGGTTTTTAATACCAGAAATAAACATGCAAGCTGCAATAGAAATACTTTTACTCTTTAAAAACAGCCGGGTAAATCTTGTTTATACTGAATACGAAGAAAATAATTCATTAAACTCTTTTGACCAATGGTTTCTTACAATTGATTTTCCTGTAACATATAATATACGAAGTTTTCAATTTCTTGTAAGTCCTGCAATTCTTTTTAATAATTTCAATGCCGTTTTTGAATGTACTTTGGGCGTTCGCTGGCAGATAAAAGGCTTGTCCGGGCTATAAATAATATTCACCTAACAAAGCGTCAGTTCGTTCTTTAAGCAAAGATAGTTCGTTTTTATATTGTTCAAAAGCATTACTCGCAATTTTTTGTCTTTCATTTTCATTGTCTAAATAAAATTCACATTTTTCTAATAGATCGCTTCCATCCCATTTAATTGGAATATATGTTTCATTTGGAACATAAACATTTGGCCAAGTTATTAAATGAGACATATCAGGTTTTATTACAAGAGCTCCAAATATAATTGCTTCAAAATCCCTAAAACAAACTTCTCCCCATCCAAATGGAGATAAAACCATTTTTGATAAATTTAATTCTTTATAATATTGATTTTGAGGAGCAGTGCCTGTTAAAAAAATATTTTTCTTTTCGTTTGGAAGTTCAGAAATATATTTATTAAATAGAGTGCGCTGATACGCAATAGACGGACAAGTGACCTTTGGAATACGCGCATGAATACTAATTACGCGCTTACTGCAGGAATTATTTTTTATTTTTTTATGTGATACAGATCCCGGAAGACACGCAAGACTTAATGGTTTTCCTCCAATTAGCTGTCCCAAGTTTGGCATATTAGCTCTTGCCAAAATTGTACCCAATCTTTGCGGCCAATTTAATCTGGGATATGTTCCAAGACCAATATTCCACGAAAGCTCAGGTCTTTTTGCATCCTCAGAAGAAATATAACCTTTATTGATATAAACAGGATTATCTGTAACGCCGTAATTTGCATGGTAATAATCGGCAAAAAGATTTTTACCGTAAAGTTTTTTTTGATAATCGCGCGGATCAGAGAAAATTGACTTATAAAAAAGCCTGTCAACAAAGGGAAGAATATCAAGTCTATTGGTTCCAGCTTCCGGCTGTCCGCAGAAAAAAACTATTGTCTTATATTTATCTCTAAGTTTTTTTAAAAGGTCAATTTCCGATTCTTCTAAATCACGCGGCTCGCGGTATTGGAAATTTCTTTCAATAAAAAGTATTTTATTCTTATCATTTTTTAAACACCAATTTGCGGATTGCGTAAAGTGAAATATTTTCTTTTCTTTATTTTTTAATAAGAAAGGAAGCATTGTGTGAAAAAGAGAAATTCGCTCATAATATGAAAGAACTGTAATCATTATTTTTGCGTGGCGCCTTTGCCTGCTTTAATGGCAAGTTTAATAACGGTAATGACACAGCCGCCGCCGTAAAAAGCTGCGTTAAAAAAGATAATCCCCCACATGCCTGGCAAGAAATCAATAAAATGAAAAATAAGAAGTAAAGGCATCATAAATCCTGTTATTCCTACATTTTCCGCAAGAAGCCGTTCAAATGAAACGGTACCATGCGCTTTTTCTCCATCGATATTTTTATATATTTGATAAGCTACGCGGCTTAATAAATTGGCAGAAGACGTAAGACCTGCCAAAACAAGCACTTCCCAGAAATTAGTTTTCCAAAAAATATATAAACCAGTCGAGAAGAAAACCGAGGTATAAGCGATAAATCCCATTACAGCGTCAGCCCAGCCTCCCCAAGGTCCTGCTTTTCCTGATACCCTTGCCATATTTCCGTCAACGCAGTCAAGGACAGAAAAAAAATTTAAAAGTATTACTCCTATCCCTGCAAAATAAGGCATTGCCGGAAGGTATGGGCAAAAATCACCTGAAGGCCAGGCAAAGAGTACTCCGCCGATTATTGCAAGGATACCGGAAAAATAAGAAATAAAAGCCGGAGTCAGCTTCATTTTAAGCGCAAGCCATGAAACAGGAAAGGAAAGCGGACGAAGAATCAAACGTGTCCAAATACCATCTTGTTTTATTTTTTCCGCAGGCAGGGAATTTACGATATCTTTCATACTGTACATATTGAGAATAATACCATAATATGCTAAAAATGTAAAATGACCATAATACATGTTCTGGAACCATTTGCCTCGGGCGTTACTACGGCAGTGTGCGCTATAACCGGGGAGCTGCCGGATTTTGTTCATATTGTAGTGCATGGACAAAGAAACTGGACAGAAGAATCACAGCAGGCAGCGGTCGAAAAAGTAAAACAACGTTTCCCGCCTTCTGTTTCATTTATTGAATGGAAAAATGCGACAAGAGAAATTAATTTAATTAATGATTTTAAGGCATTAAATGAGTTAGTTACTATTTTAAAACCTTTCAAAAAAGAAAAAATAGTTGTGCATCTTCATTCGTCAAAGGCCGGATTTCTGGGAAGAGTTGCCTGTAATATTCTTGGCATAAAAACTGTGATTTATACTCCGCATTGCGGGGCGTTTTTGCGGACAGATGTCAGTAAATTTAAACGCAGACAATATAGATTCTTTGAACAGTTTGGAAGCTGTTTTGGAGGAAGAATTGTAGGCTGCGGTCCATCGGAAGGCATGCTATATAAAAAACTTGGCAAGAATACAACTTTTGTGTCAAACGGGGTTAATATAAAAAAAGGCATTAAAGCAGATAACGAAAGAAAGTTAATATGTTTTACTGGAATTGCTTCTACTCAAAAAGACACTGCTTTTTGGAATGCCATAGCAAAAGCGTGCGCTCAGAATGCCCAAAAGGAAGGGTTTTCATTTTGCTGGATTGGAGACGGTCCTTTAGCATCAGAAATTGATCAAACGATAATTCAGCTAACGGGATGGAAAACGCCTGACGAAGTAGAAGAATACTTGTCAAAGACAGCGATATATTTATCAACTTCAGCATGGGAAGGTCTTCCTTACGGAGTTCTGGAAGCCATGAACTTTGGATGCGCTCTTTTGCTTCGTGATGTTCCTGGTAACAGGGAATTGGTGGTAACAGGCGAAAACGGAAGGCTTTTTGACACAAAGGAAGAAGCAATATACAGGCTTAATTCGATGATGAAAAATAAATCGCACCTTTTAGACATGGGAAAAAAAAGCAAAGATGTGCTGGAAAAGAATTATTCCATAAGGCAAATGGGAGAAGGATACAGAAAGGTATACATTGACGCTCAGGGGTTAAAAAATTGATAGGTGAGATTTTTTTTACAATTTTTATCTGGCCAATTAGATTTTTATTGGAATTTATTTTTGTTTTATTTATAAGGATATTTTCGCAGCCTGGTTCAGCTGTTGTTTTCTTAAGCATTGTTGTCAGTATGCTTTGCCTCCCATTGTACAGCATAGCTGATCGCTGGCGTAATGAAGAGCAAATGCTTCAAAAAAAGATGAAAAAAAAGCTTGATGATATCCGCGCAGTGTTTAAAGGCGATACACGGCAGATGATTATTAATACATATTATCGTCAAATGGGATATTCGCCTGTTTTTATGTTAAAATCGAGCGCAGGACTTCTTTTACAGATACCGTTTTTTATTGCCGCATATCATTTTCTTTCACGCACATCAATGCTCTCTGGGGTATCCTTTCTTTTTATACCTGATTTAAATACGCAGGATGAGCTTATTAAAATGCCATTTACCGTATTTGGAATATCGTATCTTAATTTAATGCCGTTTATTATGACTTTTATTAATTTGTTATCATCTTTTATTTATGCAAAAGATATGGGGAAAAATGAATATATTAAATTATTTTTAATAGCTTTTGTATTTTTACTGCTTCTTTATAATATGTCTTCAGGACTTGTTTTATACTGGACAATGAATAATTTATTTTCTTTAGTAAAAAATACTGTTATAAGATATGTAAAAAATCCAAAAATGCTGCTTAAAATAGCAGCGGTATTAACAGCTGCTATTTTCTTGATTTTTATATGGTCTGGAAAAGCAAATGTTGAGCGTTACAGATTGATGTTTACATTTTTTGCGCTTTTATTGGCTTTAGTTCCCGTGTTTTGGAATAAAATTGCTCTCTTTATAGAAAAATTTAAAAAAGATAAAGAAATAACTGATGATAAAATAGAACATAAAGGAATAAAAGAACTGTATATTTGGTCTTTTATATTTTTATTCTTATTAATTGGATTTTTAAATCCGGCTCAGGTTCTTTCGGCTTCTGTATCTGATTTTAATAATCCCTGGGTTTTTTTGTTTAGAACTTTTATTCAGGGTTTAAGTCTATTTATTTTGGTTCCCCTATTTATACGCGCTTTTGCATCAAAGCAAATTAGAAAAATTACCGCTCTTGGAGCGGGATTTTTTGCGTTAAATTCGCTTATATGTTATTTTTTCCTTTTTACATATTACGGCGTTATGGATAGAAATTTTAAGCTTGATGATACAAATTTACTTTTGAATGCTTTTCCATTATGGACAAATATTATTTCTATATTTATCTCTGTAATAATTACGATTATTTTTATTAAATTCAAAAAAGAATTAATATTCGCATTTATCTTTAAGATTCTAAGCGGCGCAATATTTATACTTGGAATAATTAATGTTGTTATAATGCAGGAGCAATATTTTAAAATAGAAAAAGAAATTAATCAAAAAGATAATATTACAAAACCTGTATTTAATATTTCAAAAACACAGAATAATATTTTTATTATTTCTCTTGACAGGGCGCAGGGAAGCGCTTTTTATGATGCGCTGGATTATTTGCCGGAATTAAAAAGTGAACTTGATGGATTTGTTTTTTTTCCAAATACTCTTTCTTACAGCGTGTCAACTGTAGTTGGAGTTCCTTCTATGCTTGGCGGATATAATTATACGCCGCTAGAAATTAATAAAAGAGAAAATGAAACGCTTGTAGATAAAGTAAACGAAGCAATTAAAACAATACCGCGGCTTTTCTCTGAAGCAGGTTTTCGCGTTACAATCACAGATCCTGTAATTGCAAATATGCAGTCTGTTCCCGATATTTCTATATTTAAAAATATGGAAAACGTAAATGCGTATCTCCTTTCAGGAAGGTTATCCGACAGATTTTTAAATGAATTCCCGTCAAATAACCAAAATGAATCTCTTTCTTTTGATTTTGATATATTATTACGTTATGGAATATTCAGAATTGCGCCGCCTGCTTTACGCTACGGAATTTATTATAAGGGGCAATGGTGGAGAGAAGCTGCATATAACAGCTATGGAAGGGCAATAGGAGAGTTTTCTTCTCTTTATTACTTAAACGATCTTTGTTCAATTGATAATGGAGAGCCAGCAATTAATATAATGCTGAATTTTATTACGCATGAAGGAGGTAATTATAATAAGAATTATTTTCCGCAGCAGGAAAAAGTTGAATTTGAAGAAGATGAAATAAAACGTTTTGGTTCAAGAGAGAATTCAGAATATATTTATATAATGCTTTCTGCAATGAAACAAATTGTAAAATGGTTTGATTTATTAAAAAATGAAGAAGTTTATGATAACACGCGTATTTTAATTATTTCTGATCATGGCGGACATTACAGAACAGATAGTGATAAATCGGGAATGGGAGGTTATAATCCCATATATATGATTAAAGATTTTAATAAAAGAGGAGAATTACAGATTAACGAAATATTTATGACAAATTCTGATACGCCATATCTTGCGGCAATGAACATACCAGAAATTAATATTGATTATATAGATGCTCAGAATGAAAAAGAAAATATTATTAAAATCGTAAGCCTTGTTTCATCACAGCCATTAAGACATGGTCCGTATAGATATAATTTAAACGGAGTTAGAGAAATGATTGGAAGAAAAGTGCTGGATAATGAGAGCTGGGAAGATTGGGAAAGATATTAGTTTTAAATTTAAGAAATATTTTTTAAAAATTCAAACGCTCGAATTCCGGCTTCTCCCTGATACTGCCATGCCGTTTCTTTAGCGTTTTTGCGCGCAAGAGCAAGAGTTTCGCTTTTACTTGCATTTTTTATAACATCAGTTATTTTTGAAAAATCCTCTTTGTTTAATTCAATGCAGGTGTCACGAATAGTTTTGTTTCGCCATATTTCATGATCTAAATCGCAAAAATCATAAGGACGAGGATCTATTTCTTTGTTGGAATAAATTACAGGTCTGTCAAATAAAAACATAAAATCAAAAATTATACCGGAAAAATCTGAAATCATTATATTAGATTTTTTTAGAGAATATATATTATCGCTCTCAAAATCCCAAATTATATTATAATTGTTAAAATATTTATCTTGTAGTCTTTTAAGAACAGCAGCTTCTGATTTTTTAGATTGCGGATGCGGGCGAATTATTATTCTCCAGCCTGATTCCGCTAAGGGATCAAGCAAATCTTCTCCATATAATGTTAAAAGAGAAGATGCACCCCATGAAGGAGAAACAAGAACTGTAAATTGATTATTTTCTTCTTCTGTTATTTGTCTGCTTTTATTAAAAAAAGAGTCAAGATAAGGACATCCAACGGTTACAAGCTGTTTTGAATGAAGACCGCGTTGTTTTTCTAAAATGCGTATATCAAAAGCCTGATAATCACCGTTTAATAAAACGGAATCAAAATAATCAATTCCGAATAATCTATAAATTGTAGCGTCTGATGGTGAATGTAAAATATGAGAATAATGTTTAACAGATTTTGAGCGTTTTAACTGGAAGACATCAAGTCCAGGCGTTGTCATTAAAACAACATCAGCCGATAAAATATTTAAATAAGCAAAAGCCTTGTTTCCTTCGCCAATATATTCAGGTTTTATATACGAATAATTGCAATTAAATATGGGATCATCATGAGCCGATGTAAGGTAGCAAAGTTCAATTTTGTTAATTTCGAATTGTTCTACAATATCTTTAAAAACATTCCAGTATTGTTTTCCTTCATTATAAATAACATATTTGCAGGAAACTTTATTTTTTGCGCTTACTCTTCCGCCAGATAAAATAAATTTAATCTTTTGTATAAAAGCGCGAAGCAAAAAATAAAGAGAAGCTGCCGCTCCCGCAATAACGGAAAACAAAATGCTTCCGGTGCCGGGATCTATATATAAAGTGTATAAATTAAACATAAAAAGATTTAATCAAGAACAGGTTTTTTTTCGTACATTTTTTCATAAACATTAATGTCGTTTTGATTATCGCATTCAAGCCATGTGTCTGACGTTTCAATTACTTCGATATTATTTCCAAGGGTAATAAGATGCTGTAATAGGGTAGTCATATCAAGTTTTTCCACAGATTTAGGCATAGGTAATTTTATGGCTTCTTCAATTTTTTCCCATCCTAAGGGTGAAAATTTTAATAACCCCATATATTGTCCTTGAACATCCTCTTTAATATTTGGTTTTTTTCCTATTTCTACAAGTTTCCCTTTTTGTATTTTAAATGTTTCTAAATCACTTAAAGGATCTTCAAAACGCTTGCTCCATAATTCCCAAAAACCGTTATAATACGTTATAGAAAAATCACTTTCTGAAAGCATTAATTTTTTAACAGCATTAGCGGAAAATAAAATATCAGCATAACTAATAACACATGGTTCTTTTTTAAGCCATTCTGCGGCTTTTGTAAGCGAAACAAACATGTTTGTTGTTTCCCACTGTGCGTTATGAAAATAATTAAAACCTTTATAATCAATAATTTCGCTTTTATAGCCTGTAACAATTCCTATATCAGAAGGCTTAAACCCTGCTTTTTGCATACTTTCAAGGCAATGTTCAAGTAAAGGGCGGTCCCAAAGTTTCATCATGCATTTTGGAAGATTTGCTGTTCCTTCAAGCATTCTGCTTCCTCTTCCTGCTGCCAGAATAATCACTTTCATTAGTTTCCTCCAAAAATAATTTTAATTAAATTTATATCTTCTTCTTTAAAAGGGGATTCGCGTTCTGGATGCCACATAATTCCTGTTATGGGAAATTCTTTATGTTTTATATATTCTATTTGACCATCTTGTGATTTTGAAATTATTTCAAGCGAGTCAGGAAGCGCAGAAGGAGAATATTCATGGTAACTATTAACATTGCGATTTATATCAATGTTATGCCGCACAGCTGTATGTCCTGTTACTTTTTGCAGGGAACCGCCGAAATAAATCGCTATTGACTGCATTCCGCGGCATACCCCTAAAAGAGGCAATTTTTTATCTGAAGCATAGGAAATTAAACAATTATCTGTTTTATCGCGTTCGGGCGCGCTTCCGCCGTATTCTGCATGACTGTTGCCGCCTGATAAAATAATGCCGTCAATCTGAGCAGAAACTAAAAGTTCTTTAAGAGTTTCTTCATGGTTAAAAACAGGAATGCCTAAAAAACCTGCGTTATATAAAAAACGCGCCCAATTTTGATCCAAGGCATCTCGGCGTTCTTTGTAACTTTCTATTACGTCAACCCGCTGGCTTATTAATATTCGCTTCATTTTAAGACCTCAATTTTTCTGTTTGCGCAGTCTAATCTTAATTTATTTGCCATAGAAAGCCTGTCAAATATTTTTTCTCCAACGCCGATTGCGGCAGGAATACCAAGTTCGCCTGCTCTTATTGCCATGTGCGAATTTGCGCCGCCGTATGCGGTAATAAATCCTAAAATATTACATGAAAAAATCCAGTCAAAGCCGGGATCCGCAGCTTTAATTAATAAAATTTTACCGTTAATATTATTTTTATTTAAATCTTTATGGCAAATATCACCTTCCGCTTCTCCCAAAGTTATATAATTTGGAATGCTTGTCGGCATATGGAACGCGTAAATATCATCTGGATTTATTATAACAGGAGGCATTGTAAAACTTAATGTTTGTTCGTAACGGCTTTTTCCTTCTGCGATTGAATCACCTAGAGCTTTTTTAATATTTGTTGTAGAAGAATATATTTTTTCTATAAGGAAATAATCAAGATAAGACATGTCATCACGGTTGAATCCGTATGTTTCACCTAACTTTGCCAGAAGTTCAAGCACATGCGAAAGACTTTTTGTAAAAATAAATTTAGAATATTCACGGCCTTCTATTGCAGATTTTAAAAATTTAAAAAGAGCAAGAACATCGCCGGAAAGACCTTGTTTTGTCATTTCATTTTGAATTGCAGTATATTGCTCGATAGAGAGACTAAACGTTTCTTTTTCTTTATTGGAAGTAGAATTTGCTTGACCTCCAAGATAAATTTCAGACGCCTGATCATAACGTTTTGATGTGATATCATATGTTCCTGGACGCAAATGTCCGTACTTTCGAAGGAAAGACTGCTGAGAAAGTTCCTGCCAATCGCTAGACATCTGAGAGCTTATCGTATTTAAGCTGCCCATAAAATTTTGATATTCTTGTTCAGAAAGAATACCAATAGAAACCATTGATTTTAAAAATTGTACTGCAATAAAACCTGCGCGGGCAAGACCCGCAAAGGGCAGAGTACCATAACGCGTACAATCAGAGATAAGCCAATAAATTTTAGAAATATCATCCATATCACTGGAAATAATTTTTTCTCTTCTTTTATCAAGTATATCAATTTTTTGAGTATCAATTATCCAAAGTCCGTCGGTAATATTGATAATATTATTAGTCAATGTGCAAAGAGAAGTGCGAAGAGTATCAATATCTGATTGTGAAAATCCATTTTCTGATAATACTTTTAATCTTTGCGGAAGATCAAAAGTATTGCACGAAAATACAATTTCAAATTCTACTTTATCATGTTTGTCAGGGTCTGCTGCAAGACTGTTAAGATAATAATTTGCAAGTTTTTCGCTTAAATTATCATCTATATCTTTTGGTATAAAAGAATTAAAACTGATTCTTATATCAATATAAGGAAGCCCGCAAAATTCAACCATAAGAGGAAAACTTCGAAGGTTTTTATAACCGTATTCATTTCGCTGATATGCCCAAGTGCCGTCTGTTATTAATTTTCTGTAAAGAGAAGACGCAAGAGGCCTTGGACGTATGCCGATCATTTCCGCAGGATTCCAGTCCGGCATGACGCCGTAAATTGTACGCGAGCCTTGAGCATAAGGATGGGTATTCATGCTTCTAGTAATAAAATCATGGGCTCTTTGCAAAGCATGATTTTGTTTTTCTATTTCTATTATATCGCGTTTTAAGATTAATGGACGCGCTTGCAGAATATATAAGGAATTATCTTTTGTAAAAGCAAACTCTATATCAATATTATTTTTATTAAAGAGCTGCATAAGTTCAAAGGCTGCTTCACATAATAAATCAAGGCGTTCGTCATTTATTTTTTTCCCATGAAAAATATAACAAGTAGAAGAATCTGTCTTTTGACCAGAAGTTATCGATTCTGAAGAGCCAGTACTTGAATCATAATTAATAACAAAATAATTTCCGCCTGTGTTTGGATCAATTGTAAAAATAACTCCGGACATTGCAATATTATCAAGCATTGGCTGCGTTAATATCTGATTATCAGGAATTTTATCACTGTAGGATTCACAGACTTTTTTAGCAGCATCAAGAAAATTGTCTTTTGTTACATTTAAAATTGAGAGATACATGCCTGCCATTGACATATTTTCCGTATCTTCGTTAAGAGCTGAGGAGCGCACAATAACTTTACCGGAAAATTCAGGAAAAACGCGTTTTTTTATATCTTCGGGCTTCGATAGAAGTTCCTCTGTTGTAAAAGTAATTTGAGGAAGTATTTTGCTCTTTTTAACAGCTGTTTCCAGAGATTTTAAAGTGTTTGCTTTAGTAGAAAATACAAGCATAGTATAAATCCTTTTTAATTATCTTCTATTTTTTAATAGAAGTCAACAGGCGGAGTTTTTCAAAAAAATAATAAAAACCGCCTCTTCTTCCGCAAAAATGAACAATTATTGGATGAATTAGCGTTTCGTTTTTTATAAAACCTGTTTTTCTTTTCATTATATTCAGATGAATATTTCTTGCTTTAATTAAAGTTCTGGAAAATTTACCGTAATCATTTATCGGTTCTTTTTTATTTTTGGAAAGAGCGATAGCAAAAAAAGGTTCATCTGGATAATTTGTACCTCTAAAAAAAGGAATATCAATCTCTTCTTTTTTATGATTTAAAAAATAATAATAAGCTGTATCAAATATTTGTTTTGCTTCATCGCATTTTTTAAAAAGAATCATGCCTGAGTTAAATTTTGGTATCCATTCAACATTAATTATTCTGCATATTTCTTTTATATTAAAATACCAATTGCCTTCTTTTAATAATTTCCCTTCGTATACATAACTGTTTTCGTTTAAATAACTCCAGTATTCGTCAATAGAATCATATACAAGTGAATCTGCATCAATAAAAAGCGAATATTCAAAAGGTGAAAATTCGTAAATACGCGTTTTTAAGGAAAAAGGGTCAACTTTATTATCCCAGGGTATAACAATATCATAAAAACTTTTTAAAGAGTCAGGCGAATCAGTAACAACAGCTCTTTTTGTATTATTTGCATTAAGTATACAGGATCGCGCAAGATATTTCGATTGTTTTATATATTTTTTTCCTATGGCAATAGTAATAATACCTTTACTAATCATTTTCTATTCCCAGTGTTTTTATATAATGTTCTTGCTGAAACTCATAACTGCATTTCGAATCAAGTGGAAGAGAACGTAAATTTGTAAAATAATCTTTTGTTAAGACGCCGCTTTCTATTTGGCTTAAAATATAATCAATATTATCTTTGGGATAAACTATAGCTTTGTTTTTTAAAGTGCTTTCCAGAAAAAATTCATCCGATACAATACAAGGAGATCCGAAGCTTAAACATAAACCTATAGTTCCAGATACTTTATAATTATTATAGAGATGTAAGTTTTCTCCTAATTTTGAATCAAGTAGAAATGCGACAGCATCAGCTTTTTTAATGCAATTAATCATATCATATCCGCTTATAAATTCGGTATAATAATATATTATATTACATAAGCCGTCATTTTTTAATTTTTCTATTATATTTGATGATATTTTTCCAAGAAGATAAATTTTAAATTTAAGAGCATGTTTATTCTTATATTTTCCTAATGCAGAAAAAAGAGAAGAGTAATTTCTGCGTTTTTCATCTACGCTTCCTGGAATAACAATATTAATATATGAATCATCAAATATTATATTAAAATTATTTTTATCCTTTATTATATTTAATGATAATAGAGGATAAAACCAATCAATGGGAGGAGAAGGAGGAAGAAATAGTAAATTAATATCATTTTTAAATCTGCTATACGCATCATATGAAATTATTAAATTATTAAAAAATAGTTTTAAATAATTAATATTATTTTTAATAATAAAAGATTGTGAATTATGCATAATTTGTATTTTTTTTACATTTTTTAAAAATAATTTTATTATTGAATAATGAAATTTATATGTAATAGTATTAAAAATTATAATGTCAAAAATTTCACGTTTATGATATTTTAATAAAATAATATATTTATATAAAATTGAAAAAATACGAGTTAAAAAAAATATTTTTTTTCGTGTATGATTTTTATAAATAATTGGATGTATTTTATCTTTATAATGAGATATATAATCATTATTAAAAACACTTTCTGGCGCTGCAATATAAAGTTTATGATTATTATATAAATAATCTATTTGAGGAACCAAAACTTCTTCGTGATAAGGATAAAATTGTACAATAGCAATTTTCATTTAACTAATACTTTCTATTTCTTTCCCATTCCCATGCTGTTTTTACAGTTTCGTAAATATCATACTTAGAAGTAAATCCAAGGATTTTTTTTGCGTAATTATTAGAAGCAACCAAAGAAGGAGGATCGCCTGGTCTTCTATTGGAAATAATTACAGGAACTTTCATTCCGGTTACTTTTTCGCAGACAGAAATTATCTCTTTAACAGAAACGCCTATTCCTGTTCCAAGATTAATACATCTGCTTTCACTTCCTGATAAAATTAATTCTAATGCCTTTCTATGAGCTGCAGCTAAATCGCATACATGAATATAATCACGAATACATGTTCCATCAGCAGTATCATAATCATCTCCGAAAATATGTATATTTTCTTTTTCTTTAGTAAGAGTTTTTAAAACTAATGGAATTAAATGCGTTTCTATCCTATGGCTTTCTCCAATGCTTTTATCTGGGTGCGCTCCCGCGGCGTTAAAATATCTTAATGAAATATAATTTAAATTATATGCGCTGCTGTAATCAGATAAAATTCTTTCAACCATAAGCTTTGTTGAACCATATGGATTTATTGGATTTTGCGGATGTTGTTCGTCTATTGGTATATATGAAGGTAATCCGTAAGTAGCGCATGAAGAAGAAAAAATAAAATTATTAACATTGTATTTTCTCATTGAAGATAAAAGATTTATAGCCGCTACTACATTATTTTTATAGTATTTTTCTGGATTTTCTACAGATTCCCCGACATAGGTTAAAGCAGAAAAGTGCATTACAGCGTCAATATTTTTTTCTAAAAATGTCTTGTCCAATAAATCATTATTATTTAAATCGCCAAGAATGAAATCATTACCTAAAATAGATTCTTTATGTCCTTCTGATAAATTATCAAATATAATTACATTATAACCGCCATTATCATTCAATTCACGAACAACATGAGAACCTATATATCCGGCTCCTCCGGCTACTAAAATATTTTTCATAATCCATTCCTTATTTCTGTAAGAGCATCAACAACTAACGCTCCGCTTTGACCTATGTTTTGCCATGCCGTTTCTTTAGCGGCGGTTCTTTCTGCGCAGAGGGAAGTGTCCGAAGCGGCTTTTTCAATTATATCTTTTATTTTAGGAAGATCAAGTTCTGATAATTCTATACCAAAACGTTTAATAGATTCGAATTTCCAAAGTTCGTCTTTTATATCGCCTGCGTCATACATTTCTCTGTTAAAACCGGTATTATGATATAAAACAGGTTTATTAAATAAAAATATATAATCAAAAATAACGCCAGAAAAATCAGAAATCATAATATCCGCTTTAGAAAGAGAATTTATATTTTCACTGTTATAATCCCAAGTATAAGAAGAATACTTTTCTTCAAGAAATTTCAACATATCAGCTTCGCTGTTTTTTGATTGAGGATGAGGACGAACTATTACCCGCCAGCCAGTTTCTTTTAAGGCATTTAATAATTTATCGCCCATTACGCTAAGTAATGCTCCTTTCCCCCATGATGGAGAGACAAGTACGGTGAATGCGTGTTCTTCATCAATTGGTATTTCTGAAAGTTTATTTTTATAGTAATCAAGATACGAACTGCCAATAGTAAATAATGATTTTTCCCGAAGAGATCTGATTTTTTCAAGTTCTTTTATATCTTTTTTTTGATAGTCGCCTGAAAGTAGAATTGAATCAAACCAATCGATTCCGAAAAGTTTATAACAGGTTGCGTCTCCTGTATCATGCAGAATATGCGAATAGTGTCTGCATAATTTTGATCTTTTAAGATGATATACTTCTATTGCAGGAGTAGTCATAAGACAGATATCTGCCTCCAAAAAATTTAAAGAGGCAAATGCCTTGTTTCCAGTTCCTATAAAAACAGGATGTACATAGTCGTAATTATTGTTAAAGACAGGATCAGTTTCTGATGATGTAAGATACTGCACTTCAATTTTACGTTTTTCAAATTCATGAATAATAGGCTGAAAAACAGGCCAATAATGGTTCGATTCATTATAAATAACAAAAGGACTGGTTTTTTTTAGCGCCTTATTTTTTCCAAGAAAAAGCGTTTTGACTTTAATTAAAAGAGTGCGAAATAGAAAATAAGAAGCTGCCGCAAGCCCTATAAAAACAGAAAAAAGCATGCTTCCCGTTCCGGGATCAATATAAAGCAGATACATTAGTTATTTCCTAAAATCACGATATTTAACTTCTGACCAGTTATTTCTTTCAAAAATATTATCTTTTACATGAAGAAAAGTAGAATTATTATTTAAAAAACTTGTACCTTGATACCACTTGGAGTTTGTATAACCTTGAGTATAAATATAAATACCTTCGGATTTTTCTGATGTTAGGTTATTATTTGTAAATGGATTAATGGGATTTTCTAAAATTCCTTTTAGCGATAAAAGAGGAACATCGGCAGAAGTCATAAAATTATGATTAATATGAAGCGGTTCATTTTGATCGAAATCTTTAACCAATAGTAATGAATTTAAAGGAAGTACATAATTGTTCTGAAATACAGAAAAATCAGGATTAAAAAGACCGGAATCGCCGTGATCCGAAACAATAATTATACGAGTGTTATCCCATACGCCTTCTTTTCTTAAATGATTAAACCATCTTGATAGTAGCATAAAAGCCGCTGAATTAACATGAAATGTTTTAAAAGATTTTGTGTTATTAAAGAAATTATCGCCATGTTCTGTTATTTCTGCTTCTAGCGTAAAATTAGGATATTGAAAAAACACATGATCATGAGTAATATTGCTGGAAATCATATGAAAATAATTTCCATCTTCTGAAATAGAAGAAAAATCCGGTAAATAATAAAGAGTTGCATAGCTATTAATTGTAGTATCAGAAATAGCAGAATCCAAATAATAATCTTTTGTTCCCCAATATCTGCCATTTATATATATAAAGTCACGAATAGAATACGGAGATGATACTAATATAGAATACATCAATAAATTTCTTTTTAGGAATTCATCAATTTTTGTATTTGATTTAATTTTATTTGTTCCAAGAACATCATTAAGATATTTAGAAGTAAAATTACCATCCAGTGATTGAGATTTAATATTAAAAGATTCAAAATGATTAATAGAAGTACTTTCAAAAAAACCATTGTCTATTACATCAGAAACAATAGAAGTAAAATTTGCTTCTTTAAATAATAAAGGTAAAATAGTAACGGCTTCTCTCTGTTTTTCTGGAATTGAAATGTTTTTTCTAAAATTTTCTATATTATAACTTGTATATTCATATCCGCCGAATATCGGTGGAGCGCCGAACATTGTGCGGCGATAAAGAGATGCAGTATTTGGATAATATGTAAAACCATTAAAGTTATCAAGCATATCCGGTCTTTTTTCCAAAAATATTGAAAAATATGAGTTTACAGCTCCGTCAAGCATAATTATAAAAATATTTTTACCGTTTTTACTTAAATTAATTGAGTATTCTTCTAAATCGGTATTAATTGAATTTGAGAAATTATTCTCAGATGAAGGTTGTGAAATTTTATTTAAACTATAATATTCTAAAATATTATATGTTTTAACTAAACTATAAGAAAATATTCCTAATGAAAGAAAAATAAAAAAACTGTATAACATATGATTTTTCTTTATTTTAAAAATTAAATATATAAAGCCAAATAGAAAGAAAAATAATAGAATATTCAGTATCTGATAACCTATTCCTTTAGAAAGATATTGCCCTGAAATAAGAGAGAAAGATAATGTTTGGGAAATAATACCATAATTTGCCTGAAAAATAAAATAATTAGCAAAGAAAGAAAGTGTTAATGAAGCTGCTAAAAGTGATAAAAATATTTTTATTTTATTAGAGAACATGGAAAATATTATAAATGGCCATAAACAAAAAAGACCAAATCCTTGAATTAAAGGATAATACATAAAGTGAATAGGTTTAACTATATTATTAATTAATGTAAATTGTGAAGGGTCAGATGAAATAATATTTGCAGGAATAAAAAAACCAATAAGAAGCCATATACTTATAATAGATATAATAAACACCCTATTAATATATTTATCATTTAATCTTCCAAGATTATATTTATTAATAATATAACGTATAAATCGCAGGAAAAAAGGCATTATTATAATTAATACTAATATAATTATTGTAATTGCTTTGTTACGAAAGGTTCTTTCTGGAGCGTTATACCTAATAAAAAAAATATAAATAGTAAAAATAACAGAACAAAAACAAACTAAATAATAAATCATTATTTTTGGAATATTAAATTTTAAATATAATATCTTAAAAAATGAAAAAATATTATTTAATGTCCAATATATAACCAAAGCAGATGGTGAATTGTAAAGCAAAATCAAAAATATAAATGGAGTAATATAAAGTTGTATTTTTTCTGTTTTTAACAAGTCATTACTGTAAATAATTCCGCTTGCTAGATTAATTATAGTCATTAATATAGGAAGAATATTTATTGAAATGCCAAAAATATTCAATAAACCGTCCGGTTTTAATAAATCATTAAAAATAAAAAATGATTTGCCCGAGATTATATCAAGGTTCTTTAAAAATGAATATGCCGCAATAAAAAAAGGTATTTGCAATAATAGACTTAATGAACTTCTAAGTGTGTAAATAGGATGATATTTATTTTCACGATAATAAGCTGAAAGAATAAAATATTGCTCATCACCAGAAAAATTCTTTTTTATGGACGATATTTTAGGAGTTAATTTTTTTTGAATATTACGCTCAAATTTCTGTATTTCTTCTGCTTTTGAGTACATAGGTAAGCAGCAGATACTTACTGTAAGGCTTAAACCAGCAAGAGCAATGCCAATATTTTCTTTAAAAACTGATGTATAAAGAATAGAAAAAATAATTTCCAGAACAAGCTGAATGGGATAAATAAATATGTAAAATAATAAATCAAGCATGATTAACTTTTAAATAATCCAACATAGATTTTTCAAATGCTGCTTCCCAATCAAATTCATGAATACTAACTCTTTGGGAGCATAAGTTTTTTATTTGTTTATAATACGTTTTATCATTAATGCATTTAATTATAATATCGGCAATCTGTTCAATATTATTGTTTTCAAAAAGAAGCTGTGGATATTGAAGCATATCTGGTAATCCGCCTGCATTTGAAGCTAAAACAGGACAGCCGGTGTGCAAAGCTTCAAGGACAGCATCAGGATAAGCGTCAAAAAGAACAGGGTATAGTAAAAGATCATGGCTTACAAGATATGGAAAAGGATCAGAAAAACCTGCAAGATTAATCATATCTGCTGCGCATGAAGAATTTATTTTATTTATTAATTTTTTATCTGTAAATCTGCCCAATAAAGTAAAATGTAAATAATTAAATCCGCGTTTTTTTAAACATTCCATTATTTTTAAAAGATTTAAAAATCCTTTAGTAATTGATGTAGCTCCAACGCAAAGAATGTTATTCAACGATTCAGAATTATTTTTATTTTTCCATTCTGGAATGCAGCGGGGAAGTCCTATATTACCAGAAATTATAATAGTTTTATTTATATTTGATTTTGTACGTTTTAAAAAACTGTCTCTGTCTTTAGGATATTGAAACGTAATTATATCAGCATATTTTGCAATTTGTTTTTCTCTGCTTCTTTCTATGACATCTTTTAATAAGGAAAAAATGTATTCCTTAAAATTTAAATTACCTTCTTTACGAACAATTTTAGAGCGATCTATATCATTATTACGAGATGCGTAAAACAAAGGAATGTTTAAAATTTTCTTAAGAAATATTGCAGACTTTAAATAAATATCACCATGAATATGAATAAAATCTATTGATTGAGCGCCGCCTGCAGCGTTAATAATATTTTTTAAGTGTTTTTTTATTGATTTTTTAAAAAGATAGGAAGCTGGAGGCAGGCGATGACGAATGTATTTAATTGGAAGTTCTATTTTTTTTATATATTCTGCTTTATATTCAAGATAAGAGTTCATAATTATATAAACACTATTACCCCGCTTTGCAAGAGTTTCCATGAGTTCAAGATAACGGCGATCTCCGCCTGTTCTGATTTGATTTATTGGATATATGCCAAGGATTGTCATTATTATTTACGTAAAATCTTTATACATTTTTGAAATAATTTTCCAAAAAAAAATGAATGATAAAACATTTTAATATAAATATTTCTTAGAAACGAAAATTTATTATAAGTAACAGCTTTTTTATAGTATAAATAAAATGTTTTTATTTGTTCTTTTGTAATATAATTACTTTTTAATATGTAAGGAAAAACAATAGTATTCATATAAAAATAACAATAAGCGTTATTTATTTTTATATTTTTATCTGCTTCAAAATTATTAATAAAAATTTCTATCCAATTAAAAATATTAATATCTTTTATTTCATTGAATGGTTTATTAAAATAGTTTTTAACGCCGGAGGAAAGCGTTTTATTATCTGAATCTTTCCAATAAAAATATAAATCAGGAACATTAATACATGTAATATTTGAATTATTAATTCTGCTGAAAATTTGAACCCCTGTTATAAAATCTTCATATCTTGATTTATCCGGAATTATTATATTTTCCCATAATTTTTTATTAATAAGTTTGTTACATCCTCCTTTTTCTACAGTAGGATGAAAATAATATTCTAACGGTGATTTTTCTTTATCTAATAATTTTGATTTTCTTTGTATTGAATTATTATTAGTAACTAAATTAATAATAGTATTAAATATTATATCACAATTTGATTTTTTATATTCATTATAAAATATTTCAATAGCTTTATCAGAAATCCAGTCATCAGCGTCAACAAACATAATCATATCACATAATGATTTGTTTATTCCATTGCTTCTTGCGGCAGCAGGACCAGAATTTTCCTGATAATAATATTTTAATCTTGAATCTTTTTTAACATATTCATTGCAAATTGAATATGAATTATCAGTAGAGCCGTCGTCAATTAAAATACACTCTATATCTTTGAATGTTTGATTTAATACACTCTCTATACATCGGGATAAATATTTCTCTTTATTGTAAACAGGAATTATTATTGATACTTGACAGGAATGCATTTGAATATAATTATTTTAAACTATTTTTAATTGAAAAAATAATATTTTGAATAAATAAAGGAGCTTTTAATAAAAATAATATGTTTAATTTTAAAAATAATTCATTATTATGCTGCAAGAAAATATTATCTTTTAATTGTTTATAAATATTTTTTCTGTTTTTAAATTCTTGCTTTTTTATTTCATTTAATATTCTATGATTGACATATTTTAACCATAATTTTATTGTACTATTTGAATAATTATTTTCTTTTAAAAGGTTAAAAACAGGTATTTTTAAAAAAGGCGCAAGTAAATAAGAGCGGGAACTATCCTGCATATCATGAATACGATAATTATAAAGAGTATTATTAAGAAAATATAAATTGTAATTTAATAAATTTATATTAAACCATAAATACATATCACAAGCACCACCTATTTTTAAATTAAAATATAATTTATTTTCTTTAATTACACTCATTCTATACATTACAGTTGGACACATTATAATATGTCCATTGTTAATTAGGAAATTTATATAATCTCTTTTTTTTATAATAACATCACTATTATTGGTATATTTGCTTAAAAAGGAATTTGAAATTATTTCGCTTTTAGTATTAATTTGATTGATATTAGTAAAAACAATTGAAATATCATCATGTTTATCAAGAATTTCAACTTGTTCTTTTATCATATCAGGATTCATTGTATCATCATCATGAACTATAATTAAATATTCTGTTTTGCATAAATCAAATAAAAAATTAAAATGTTCCTTTAAAGAATGTTCATGTTTGATATATTCAAATCTAGAATCGGATAAATAAGGTTTAACAGCTTCTTGAGTATTATCAATCGAGCAGTTATCAGAGATTATAACATAAAAATCTTTATATGTCTGCTGAAGAATAGAATCAAGCATAAGAACAAGAAGTTCTGCGCGATTATATGTTGTTACTGCTATTGTTAATTTATACATTTAATATTTTAATGAATTAATTAAATCTTCCGGGCTTATTTTTCCAATATCTTTTTGAATATAATTTTCATACATTATATCATCAGCAGTTTTATTAATATTAACCCTGTTAAAATTATCAATGATAGCCGGAATACGTTCATCATAATATCCTTTAGTACACTTTTTTAAGATCTGTTCAATGTCATCATTTTGATTTAACAGTATTATTCCATCTGGATTAAAGAGTTTGTCAATTTTTGCAGCGCCATAATATACAGGAATAGTCATTGTTTGAAAGCAATTTGTAATTTTTTCTGTAAACGCATATGGAGTTATTTCATTTTCAATTGCAATAGAAAAACGATAATCCATGAATGGTTCAGATATATCGCAATATCTGCCGCCGTCTATTGTTCCGTAAACATCTGCAAGATTTAAAGTTTTACATTTTCTTGCAATTGAATTCCTATATTTATGAAGAGGAACCATTTCTTTTCCAGAAGCTATAATTGAAATATTTTTTGATTTTTGTAAGTATATGTCATTAGGAACAGTTGTATTAAAATTAGAATACTTTAAATAATAAGGTATATAACGTGAATTAGGAACATTTTGCAAAATAAAATCAGAATAAGTAAATATTAAATTAAATTCACTATTAAGAGAAGGATGCTTTTTAAAAATTAAATAATCATTAGGACAAATTATTTCAGCTTCTAATAACATTCCATATTTTCTTTTAGGTTCTCCCATAGTTTCTAACATTGAATTATGAGTATAAAAATGAGTATCTAAACCAAAATTATAACGGTCATATTGAAAATAGTTTGAATCTGAGTACACTAAATGTGCGCTATGAATATCACGAATAAAAAATAATTCCAGTTTAATTCCGTCTTTATTATAAATATCAGGATATTTATTATTTAAGGTAGTATTTAAATTATAAAATGGATAATATATTTTTCCATATTGTTTATGTTTATATTTACTAGAACGAGAAAAATGTTTTTTATATAATCTTACTAAGCCATACGGCATAAGATATTGAATTATTTTTTTTATAAATCTTTTCATAAAAAATTATTTTTTCGCTGTAATAAAATCATTATATGCGGATTCTATTCCTACATTCATACATGTTTTTGGTAAAAAGCCTAAAGATGATATACGAGTGATATCTAAAAGTTTTTGCGGAGTTCCATTTGGCTTTGATGTATCCCAATCAATATGGCATGTTCTGTCATTTATGTCTTTGTAAACAATATCACGTATAGTTTCAGCTAATTCTTTTATTGTTAAATCAGTTCCGCAGCCAATATTTACAAAATCTCCGGCGGGATTTGATAAATCTTTTGTATTATTATTATTAATAAGTAATATAAGAGCATCTGCAAGATCGTCACTGTATAAAAATTCTCTTCTTGGAGAGCCGTTACCCCATAGAGTTACACGATCGTCACCTGATACTTTAGCTTCATGAAATTTTCGTATAAGAGCCGGTAAAACATGAGAGCCAAATGGATCATAATTGTCACCGGGACCATATAAGTTAGTAGGCATTACTGAAAGAAAGTTTGTACCATATTGTTGATTAAAATATGTACAAAGTTTTATTACGCTTATTTTTGCAACAGCATAAGCTTCGTTTGTTGGTTCAAGATAATCAGATAATAAATATTCTTCTTTTAATGGTTGAGGTGCCATTTTAGGGTATATACACGATGAACCTAAGTTAATTAATTTTTTTACACCGTATTTATATGCGGCATGGACAACATTAAAACCTATCATCATATTTTGATAAATAAAATCCGCAGGATAAGTTGAATTAGCTCCAATTCCTCCGACTTTTGCAGCAGCAAGAAAAACATATTCTGGTTTTTCCTTGTTAAAAAAATTATTAACAGATGATTGATCAAGCAGATCAAGTTCAGAGTGTGTTCTTGTTATTAAATTTGAGAAACCATCTGCCTGTAATTTTCTGATGATAGCGCTGCCAACTAAGCCGCGATGACCTGCTATATATATTTTTGAATATTTATTCATAGAAATTCTCTGTTTTATATCCGCCAGATTTTAAATGTACTTCGCGTTTTGCCTGTTCCAAATCATGTTTCATCATCATATTAACAAGCTCAGGTAATTGAACCTTCGGCTCCCAGCCAAGTTTTGCTTTTGCTTTGGATGGGTCTCCAATTAAAATGTCAACTTCTGTTGGTCTAAAATACCTTGGATCGATTTCAACTATAATTTTTCCGCTGCTGGAATCTAAACCTTTTTCGTTAACACCGGCGCCTTCCCATTTTAGAGTTATGCCTGCTTCTTTAAAAGCCATATTTATAAAATCGCGGACTGTAACAGTAACCCCCGTTGCCATAACATAATCATCCGGTTCATTCTGCTGCAGCATAAGCCACATCAATTCTACATAATCACCCGCAAAACCCCAATCACGTTTTGCGTCAATATTCCCCATAAATAGTTTATCCTGCAGCCCAAGGCTTATTCGGGAAGCAGCGCGTGTTACTTTGCGCGTAACAAATGTTTCTCCGCGAAGAGGGCTTTCGTGATTAAAAAGGATTCCGTTACTTGCATGTATACCGTAACTTTCTCTGTAATTTACAACTATCCAGTATGCGTAAAGTTTTGCTGCTGCATAAGGACTGCGAGGGTAGAATGGGGTAGTTTCCTTTTGAGGAATTTCCTGCACTTTTCCGAATAATTCAGAAGTAGAAGCTTGATAAAAACGAACTTTTTTTTCCATATTAAGAATGCGAATAGCTTCTAATAAACGCAGTGTGCCAATTCCATCTGTATCTGCGGTATATTCAGGAACTTCAAAGGAAACCTGTACATGACTCTGCGCTCCAAGATTATAAATCTCGTCAGGTTGAATAAGTTGTATAATTCTAACTAAGTTTGAAGTATCTGTAAGATCGCCGTAATGCAGAATAAAGTTTTTATTTTCTACATGAGGGTCTTGATACAGGTGATCTACACGCTGAGTATTAAAACTAGAAGAACGCCGTTTTATACCGTGTACTTCGTATCCTTTTTTAAGGAGAAACTCCGATAAGTATGCTCCATCTTGACCTGTAATGCCTGTTATCAATGCTTTTTTCATAGGTTTTCCTTGTCTTTAATTTCTATATTCATAATTTTTATTAATCCATTCTTTATATTCACCAGAACGGATATAATCTACCCATTTAATATTATTTAAATACCATGAAACAGTTATTTCTAATCCTTTGTAAAATTCTATAGATTGTCTCCAACCAAGTTCATTTTTTATTTTAGTACAATCAATCGCATATCTACGATCATGACCGGGACGATCTTTCACATAGGTAATTGTTTCTTTAATTGAATCAATATTTTTATCTATTTTTTTTGATATAATTTCAATTAATTCATTTAACAATTTAATATTTTCCCATTCATTTTCACCGCCAATATTATAATTTTCTCCTAATTTGCCTTTATTTATTATTGTCCAAACTGCATCATTATGATCTTCTACATATAACCAGTCACGAATATTCTTGCCATCACCATATATAGGTAAAGGTTTCCCTTCTAATATATTTAAAATCATTAATGGAATTAATTTTTCTGGAAATTGGAATGGTCCGTAATTATTTGAACAATTTGAAAGAGTAACAGGTAAACCGTAAGTATGATTATACGCCATTACTAAATGATCACTTCCTGCTTTGCTGGCTGAATATGGAGAACGCGGATTATAAGGAGTATTTTCTGTAAAAAATCCGCTTTCTCCAAGAGAACCATAAACTTCATCTGTACTAATATGATGAAACAAAACATCCTGCCTGTCTTTCCAAATATTACGAGCAGTATCTAATAATGTAAATGTACCAATAATATTTGTTTTAATAAATGCATCAGGTTCAAGAATAGAACGATCTACATGACTCTCAGCTGCAAAATGAACAATTGTATCAATATTATATTTTTTAAATATTGATTTAATCAATTCAGGATTACATATATCACCATGTTCAAAAATATAGTTTTGATATAATTCCAGATCAGATAAATTGTTTTTATTTCCAGCATAAGTTAATAAATCAAGATTAATAATTAAACCAGAAAAATTAATATTTTTTATTAAATACCTAATAAAATTGCTTCCAATAAAACCTGCACCGCCTGTAACAAGAATATTTTGTAATTTTCTCATTTTTTTCTTACTCTTTATTATTTATATATTAATTAAAATATTTTTAATTCAGGAATTGCAGTTAATAATTGTGCACCCCATTTTTTTGTAAACTCTAATTTTTGTACAATTTCATTACACCAATTCCAAGGAAGAATAATAATTAAATCAGGTTTTTCTATTCTTAAAGTTTCTTCGCTGACAATTGGAATATGACTCATAGGAAGGAACTTTCCTTGTTTATATGGTGTATCATCAACAACAAAATTAATTATATCAGATTTTATTCCGCAATAATTTAAAAATGTATTTCCTTTTGCAGCAGCACCATATGCTGCTATTTTATTATTTTTATTTTTAAAATTAATTAAATAATTCCAAAAGTTCCATTTAATACTTTGTACTTTTTTTTCAAAGCCATGATAACCATCAATAGTATCTAAACCAACGTTTCTTTCTTTTTGTATTAAATCATCTACATTTTTATTTATCTGGATATTTAAGTTTTCATTATGTGTCGCAAAAATACGTAAACTTCCTCCATGAGTAGTTAATTCCTCTACATTATAAATTTTTAGTCCATGTAAGCTAAATATTTTATGTACAGTTATTAATGAAAAATAAAAAAAATGTTCATGATAAATTGTATCAAATTGATTAAAATTAATTAAATTCAATATATGTGGAAATTCCAATGAAATTGTTCCATTTGGATTAAGAGCAATTTTTAAACCAGCAACAAAATTATTAATATCAGGGACATGAGCTAAAACATTATTTCCAATCAATAAGTCAGCTTTTTTAATATTACTAGCAGTAGATGTATTAAAAAATTGTTCTAAAACATCAATTCCTTTCTCTCTTGCTGCTTTAGCTGTTGATGAAGTTGGTTCAATTCCAAGGCAAGGTATTTCTTTTTCTTTAAAATATTGTAATAAATAACCATCATTACTTGCTATTTCAATAACAAATGAATTTTTATCAAGATTTAAATATTTAGTTATATAATCAGAAAATAATTTTGCGTGTTTCAGCCAATGAGAAGAATAAGAAGAAAAATAAGAATATTCTGAATTAAATAATACATCTGATTTTACATATTCATCAATTTGAACTAAATAACAATAATTGCAAATATAAAGTTTTAAGGGATATGATATCTCAGGTTCATTTAGCTGACATTTTGTTAAATATGAATTTGAAGGCGGTGAATTATAAAGATCTATAAATTCATATTTTAATTCTTCTCCGCAATGCCTACACTTCATACATGCACCTTCCTAATTATTTTATTGTTATTTTAATGAAAGTATGTCTTGAAATATTCACTTAAACTTTCATTCCATGCAGGAATTGATATATCTAATGCAGTTTTTATTTTAGAATTATCCAGTACAGAAAATAATGGACGATTTACTTTTGAAGGATATTCATTAGTAGAACATGGAAAAATAGAACAATTATTATTTATTATTCCATATTCTTTTCCATATTTGTAAATTTCTTTTGCAAAATCATACCATGTAATATAACCTTCATTTGAATAATGATAGACACCATATGGAATTTGCGTTTTATATATATTTAATATTATATTTGCTAAATTATATGACCATGTAGGACTACCATATTGGTCGCTTACAACTTTTATTTGACTATTTTTATTCATTAAATTAATCATAGTTGTAACAAAATTATTACCATGCTTTCCATACATCCATGATGTTCTAATTATATATGAATTAGTATTTTTTTTTATTAAAGCGATTTCACCATCTCTTTTTGTAATACCATAAATACTGATAGGATTTGTATCATCATTTTCACGATAAGGGATATTATTTTTCCCATCAAAAACATAATCAGTAGAAATATGCAAAAGTTTTGCATTTAAATATTTAGAACAGATAGATATATTTGAAACCCCTAATGTATTTATTAGTCTACATATTTCTGGTTCATCTTCTGCTTTTTCAACAGCTGTATAAGCTGCACAGTTAATAATAAATTTAATAGATTTATTATTTATATAATTATTTAAATTAGTGAGATTGGTTATATCTACTTCAGAATCAGTACTATAAAATTGTAAATTATGTTTGTTAAATAATAATGAAAGTTCATTTCCTAATAAACCTTTGCATCCTATTAACCAAATCATTTTTTTAGTTCCATTTCAGATATAGATGGTAAGTTATTATCCTTTAATGATAGAATATAATTTGTATTTAATTTAGGCCATTTGATACATAATTGAGGATCATTCCAAAAGATACCGGATTCATCTTCTGGATGATAATAATCTGTACACTTGTAAGAAAGTATAGCTATATCACTTAAAACAAGAAAACCATGAGCAAAACCTTTTGGTATATAAAGTTGGTTTTGTATTTTACTGTTTAATATAATACCAAACCAATTATATAATGTTTTTGATTTTGGTCGTAAATCAACTGCTACATCATAGACTTCTCCAAAAATAACTCTAACAATTTTTTCTTGTTGATGTCTAATTTGATAATGCAAACCACGTAATACAGCTTTTTCTGAGTATGATTGGTTATCAAGAATAAATTGAGATGTAATTCCAGCTTCATTGAAATCACGTTGAGACCAGCTTTCAAAAAAATAACCGCGGTTATCTTCATATGTTTTCGGTTTTATTTCAATTAACCCGTCAATTGAACAAGGAGTAAATATAAAGGACATTATGTATTCTCCGCGATATATTTTAAATAGCTGCCATAATCAGTTTTATATTCAGTAGAAAGATTCAATAAATCAACTTTGGTAATCCATCCATTATGATATGCAATTTCTTCAATACAAGAAACATACATTCCCTGCCGTTTTTGTATAGTCGAAATAAAATTTGATGCTTCTAAAAGACTATCGTACGTACCGGTATCAAGCCAAGCCATACCTCGTCCGAGAATTTCAACGGTAAGGCTTTCTTTTTCAAGATATTTATTATTTATATCAGTAATTTCAATTTCATTTCTAGAAGATGGTTTAATTTTTTTCGCTATTTCAACAACATTATTATCATAAAAATAAAGTCCTGGAACAGCATAATGAGATTTAGGTTTTATAGGTTTTTCTTCGATTGATAATACTTTACCATTTGTATTAAAGTCAACAACACCATATGAAGAAGGATCTTTAACAAAATACCCAAAAATTGCACCACCGCCATTCTCTGAAACAATTTTTTTTGCATTCAATAACGTTTGACTAAAACCTCTTCCATAAAAAATATTATCGCCAAGAACAAGAGCGCAAGAATCTGATTCTATAAAATCAGCGCCAATTATAAATGCATCTGCAAGACCGCGAGGGTATTCCTGAACTCTATATTCAAATTTCATACCAAGCCAGGAACCGTCATTAAAAAGTTCTTTAAACATAGGCAGATCGCGTGGTGTTGAAATAATTAAAACCTCTCTTATATCTGCCAGCATAAGTACAGAAAGAGGGTAGTATATCATCGGTTTATCGTATAACGGAAGAATTTGTTTTGAAACAGCTTTTGTTATTGGAAATAACCTTGTACCGCTTCCGCCTGCTAGTATTATACCTTTCATAATTTTTATATCATTCTCTATATTTTATTCTTTTTTTGCACTTATTAGTGATTGACATCCAAAATAACCTTTATAAACGTTATTATATAAATGTAATTTTACATCTGTATAGCCTACATCCCTCATAATATCAAGAAACTCCCATCCGTGTTCCCAGTATACTAAAGAACCTCCTTGCGGGTCAGCAGGATTTATATGAAATTTTGGCGGAGTATGTAAATATTCAATATTAAATTCATTTTTGTTTTCAATTTTTATTCTTCTTGCAAGAATATTATTCTTTTCTTGAAATAAAAAAAATGGGAAACTTAGTACTATTGCTCCATTAGGTTTAGTAATTCTAAACAGTTCAGAAAGTGATTGTTTTACTTCAAATATATGTTCGAATATATGTTGAGAAATAATAAGATCAAATGTATTATCACTAAATGACATATTTGTACAGTCTTGATGCATAATATTATTATTTAAATAATTATAATATTTTCCGCATGTTTTATCTTCGCCTAAATATTCACTTCCAATAATATTATTTTTATTAAATAATTTTTCATAAATATAATATGCAGTTGTTACTGCTTCCTGAATATAAATATTTTTTTTATTTCTATATTGATTATATACAAATTCATACATTGCTCTTTTTCTACTATTCATACCACAATTATTACAAGAGTATGATTCCTCAATACCATATAGAATAAATGAATTAGATATAGAAATATTCTTACATATATCACAATAAATTGGAATACTATAAGGTGGTTCATAGGATATTGAGAATAATTTTTTTATATAATCTTGGATATTAATATCAGAAATAAAATTATGATAATTTTCAAATTCTGCAAACCATGTTTTCCCGCTCACATTCCATGAAATATCATAGTTAGATATAAAAATTTTATTAATTATATCATTATGCCATTTATTCCTTATTTTTTTTATAAAATTGTTAATCATGCTGTTACCTCTTTATTTAAATATATATTAAGTTCAGGAATAAAATGCTTCCAAAAATTAGGATTATATTTATAAAATCCATGACATCCAAATGGTAATATACTATTATTTTTATTATATAAATCTTCTGGAAAACGCTCAAAAGAGAATGATAATGCTTTTTTTGAACTAGCAATTTTAGTAAGAGGATAAAGTAAAAAAAATCTATAATAAGAATAATCCTCATTTTCTTCTTTATAAAAAAAAGCGTATTTTAATATTGATAACCTGCATTTAAAAATAAAAAAATAAATATTTTTTATTAATCTTTTAAAATCAAATGATAAAAAATAATGTTTTATAATATTTAAAAAAAATATAATATTAGCATATAAACATTTTTGATATTCACCTGTAAGTAATTTATAAAATGTAGATACTTTTCTTAAAGAAAAGCCGCCATTTCCGGCGGCATTTAGCATTTCACCTTTAGAAGTATACCAAGGCGCGCCAATATAATCAAAATTTTTATTACACCAAAAATCTAACTCATCTTTAAAAACCCATGCATCAAGATGATAAATGAGAATATATTTATATTTAATAAATCTTTCATAAAATAATATAGATTTTTTTAATTTATTATAAGAAGATATACTAATAAAATTTTCATCTTCAAAACGTTCAAATATAACATTAGCATTATTTTGTTTAATAATTCTTTCATATGTTTCAACGTTTAGCGAATAAGGACATGCTATAATTATATCATGATTATATAATATTTTTAGACATTGAGAAAATGAAGCTAATTCAATACTTGAAGGAGTTTGTAAATAAGCAATAATTACAACAGCATTATTCATATTATTATATTAAATAAAACTAACATTCTATTGTTACCCAACCAGGATATTTTGGTTTTAAGCGTTCAGTATCAGTTTTTAACCATTTATCAGGTTGGATAACAATTTTATCATCGGCTCGATCTGATAATAAAGCAGACCAAAAACCAAATGTTGAATTAGAAATAATGAAATGATGACAATGTTTCATTAAATACATATCATAAATACCATGATCATTATCATTTATATTAATAAAAGTATAATTATCTAATATCGGTAAATATTCTTTTGCTTTTATTGAGTTATCTGAAAAAATAAAAAAATAGATATCAGTAAGATCATTATACCTAATTTTATTTAATATAAATTTAACTGAATTATTAAAATAATCATAAGTAACAACATTTAAAGCAGAACCAATATAATCACCGAGCCGCACTTGAATACCAACGCTTATTTTCCTATGTAAAATATTATTTAGCATTTCTTTATTTTCATTATTTAATGATAAATTAAATGAATATATATTTTTTAAATAATCTTGATTGTAATTTGAATATTTATCTGATTTATAATATCCTCCAAGATATGATGGAGCGTTTAATTTAATATTGTCTAAATTTTGAATCAATATTTTATTATTCTTTTTATTAAATAATATATTATATATTTTACACATATTATTTGATGCTTTTCTAATATTTACGTTTGGAAAATATTTATCTAGTTCAAATAATCTATTTTCTTTTCCATTTATATCTTTTCCGTTATTTTTATACCACGATAAATCGTAGCTAACTTGGAAACCAGTTAATCTTTGTATCTCTTGTCCCATTGCATATTGGCTCATTTGACTGCCTAAGCCGCCGTCAATAATTGTTACAATTTCATCAGGTTTTCCTGATAATTTAAAAATTAAATATCTTGGATAAAAAATAATAAATTTTATTATTTTTTTAAGAAAATATAATATCATTAACTTATTAATAATTTTATTATTTTCTATCATCTTTATTTTAATAACCAATCTAAAACATTCATTTGTATAATACCATTATCCTTTACACCAACGCCTATTTCATCCAATGTAAGAAGTATTTTTGGATAATTATCCTTTATTTTTTCAAAAGAAGATAGTTCACGTTGCAATGTTTTTGGTTCAAGAACGGTTAATGCAATTTGATAATATGTAATGCCATCAGCATTTTCGGTAATAAAATCAATCTCTCCTTCAGGAAGATGACCAACATAGACTTTATTTCCTCGCCGTAATAATTCTAAATAAACTATATTCTCCAATATATAACCATAATCGGTTTTTCCTGTTCCAAGCAAGAACTGTCGTAATCCAATATCTGCAATATAATATTTTTCTAAGGTTGCAAGATATTGTTTTCCTTTAATATCATATCTGTTTACCTGATAAACCATTAGACTGTCAGTTAAACCTTTTAGATATTTTTCTACAGTTTTTTGATCAATTTTTCTGCCTTCAGATGTCATAGTATTTGCTATTTTACTTGTTGATAAAAGATTTCCTATGTTATGGAATACAAACCGTACAACGCTTTCAAGCATCATGACATCATAAATTTTTAAACGCGCTACTATATCTTTTAAAATTATTGAATTGTATAATCCTTCTAAATAAACGCGTATCTCTTTTTGATCTTCCTTAAGCTGCAGCGTATAAGGGAAGGAGCTTCCGTTCAGATATGAATTATATTTCTCCATTTTTGACAATGTTTTATCTTGAGAGTAAAACGAAAGTCCTTCACAATATTCTGAAAAAGAAAAAGGAAGCATTTTTATTTCTATGTAACGCCCTGTCAATAATGTTGATAATTCACCGGACATAAAAAAAGCATTTGAACCTGTTATATATAAATCAACATTTTTTTTTATAAAAAGACTGTCTACAGCTTTTTCAAATTGTGAAACATGCTGGATTTCATCCAGAAAGATATAATTCATTTCATCAGGAAGAAGGAGAGGTGATATATAGTCATATAACAAACGGTAATTGTTAAGATGCTCAAAATCGATATCTTCAAAGTTTATATAAATTATTCTCTGACTTTTTACACCATTTTCTATAAGCCAATCACGATATATTTCCATTAAGGTAGATTTACCGCACCTGCGTATTCCTGAAACAACCTTAATTATGGGTTTATTTCTTGAATTTATAAGAAAATTTAGATACTCCTGTCTATTTATTCTTGACATATTTTGAATTATAACGAAAAAATCATATAATAACAAGTAGTTTATGGAATAAAATCCTCAAACTTCTTAATAAATATAAGTTTAAGGATTATATTCCATAAACTTATATTATTATTTTCCTTATTCCATCTTCAAAAGAAATTTCAGGTTTCCAGCCTGTATCCTTTGTTAACTCAGAAATATCAGCGCATAAATACATAGGCTGATGAGGATAATAATCTTTAGCTCCTAATTTCAATTCTGTTTCTGGAGATACTATATCTTTAATTTTTTTTATATATTCTGATAATTTTATTCCTTTACCTGAACCCAATGGGTAAAATTTTTCGTTAATACCTGATTCTCCAACTGCCAATAATGCTCTTGCCGCATCATCACAGTAAAGATAATCCCATATTTGTTCGCATTTAGTTAATTCAGGGGATTGCCTTTTTTGCAATTCTTTAATTGTATACATTATTAAAGAATTACTGTTATCAAAAGGTCCATATACGCTTAATATTCT
>JGI24695J34938_10000521_pt1 | contig 37428 bp, 32 predicted proteins | sample TergutCo191P3_FD_34938 | JGI IMG/M metagenome (IMG submission 34938)
GATTTTGAAATTGAAATACGCCTTGGAGCAGGCGCGTTTGTCTGCGGCGAAGAAACAGCTCTCATTAAATCGGTGGAAGGAAACCGCGGAATGCCGGTTCCCAAGCCTCCGTTCCCGGCGAACAAGGGTTTGTGGCAGCTTCCTACAATAATCAACAACGTAGAAACATTCGCCAATATTCCGGTTATCACCGCGAAAGGCGGCGCTTGGCTTGCGAAAATAGGCACCGAAAAATCCAAGGGAACTAAAGTTTTCGCGCTGACAGGAAAGGTTAAAAACTCAGGTCTTGTCGAAGTTCCCATGGGCACAACGTTACGCGAAATTGTTTTCGACATTGGCGGCGGCATCAAAGACGGAAAGAAATTCAAGGGAGTGCAGACAGGAGGTCCTTCGGGCGGAATCCTCACAGAAAAATCGCTTGATCTTCCCATCGACTTTGAAACGCTTGCAGCTAACGGCTCGATGATGGGTTCCGGCGGCATGATTGTAATGGACGAAGACGACTGCGTAGTCGACGTATCGCGCTTTTACATGGATTTCTGCGTCGATGAAAGCTGCGGCAAATGTTCACCCTGCCGAATCGGCACAACTCAGATATTAAAAATACTTGAGAAGATCGCGGAAGGCAAGGGATCGGAAGAAGATCTTGTAAAACTTGAAGCTATCGGGAACGCGATGACAAGAGCCTCTCTTTGTATGCTGGGCTGCACTGCCGCGAATCCTGTAATGTCTACTTTAAGAAATTTCCGCGAAGAATATTTTGAACATATACACGATAAAAAATGCCGTTCGGGAAAGTGCAAAAAACTTTTATGCTACTCAATTGACGCGCCTAAATGTATCGGCTGCGGTCTTTGCGCGAAGAAGTGTCCTGTGAACTGCATTACCGCGGATGACGCCTCAAAATATCCTGACAAGAAAAAGCCTCCGTTTGTTATCAATCCTGCGGAATGTATCAAGTGCGGCGAATGTCAGGCTGCTTGTAAATTCAAAGCGGTTATCAAGAGTTAAGGGAGGAATAGTAAACAATGATCAACATAACAATAAACGGAAAATCAATAGAAGTCGAACCAGGGACAACAATTCTTAATGCCGCGAAAATGGTGAATATAAATATTCCAACGCTTTGTTATAATCCGGATCTAACGCCCTGGGCATCATGCGGTATTTGTATTGTGCGCCTTGCCGGCTCCGCGAAAATGGTGCGCGCTTGCTGCACAGCCTGCGAGCCTAACATGAACATCATTACCCACGATCCGGAAATAATCGCAGTCAGAAGGACTGTTCTGGAATTGATTCTTTCTAATCATCCTGATGATTGTCTTCAGTGTCCGCGCAGTCATTCCTGCGAACTTCAGGAACTGGCGGCTGATTTCGGAATCAGGGAAGCGCCCTTTAACAAGGTTAAAAATCCAATCCCTGTAGACGAATCAAGTCCGTCAATTATACTCTGCCCGGAAAAATGTATCCGCTGCGGAAGATGCGTAAAAGTCTGTCAGGATGTGCAGAATGTCTGGGCGCTTGAGTTCCTCGGGCGCGGAATAAAAGGAAAAATCGCAAGCGCGGCTGACGCTCCGTTAGGTGAAAGTCCGTGCATCAAGTGCGGACAGTGCGCGGCGCATTGTCCTGTCGGCGCGATTTATGAAAGAGACGATACANTTAATGTTTGGAACGCGCTTCAGGACGGCGAAAAACACGCTGTAGTGCAGATCGCACCGGCTGTCCGCGTTGCGTTAGCTGAAGAGTTNGGACTTCCTCCGGGCACTATTTTTACAAAGAAAATCTACGCCGCNNTGCGCCGTCTTGGATTTAAAACAGTCTTTGACACTAACTTCTCCGCAGACCTTACAATCATGGAAGAAGGCTCCGAACTTGTAAAACGCATAAACGAAAAGGGAACGCTTCCTCTTATTACTTCCTGCTGTCCTGCGTGGGTTGATTATCTTGAAAAATATTATCCAGATATGATTCCAAATTTCTCAACCGCAAAATCGCCNCAGCAGATGATGGGTGCTATGATAAAAGCTTATTGGGCGCAAAAAGCGGGAGTAGANGCCGGNAAGGTTTATTCAGTGTCGGTAATGCCGTGTACAGCGAAGAAATGGGAAATGCGCCGCAATGACGACATGAAGAGCGCTGGTTTCGGATACGATGTTGATATCGTTATCACTACAAGAGAACTTGCCCGCATGATCAAACAGGCAGGCATCGAAATTTTAAAACTTGATGATGAAGAAGCTGACAGTCCGCTTGGACCGTACACCGGAGCAGGCACTATATTCGGCGTAACAGGCGGAGTAATGGAAGCTGCTGTGCGCAGCGCGTATTATCTTGTTACCAAAAAAGAAATGCAGGACATAAATTTTAAACCTGCCCGCGGACTTGACGGCGTTAAGGAAGGCGAAGTTGATTTCGGCGGCGGATTAAAAATTCGCATCGCAGTCGCGCATCAGATGGGAAACATTGCCGCAGTGCTGGATAAAGTCCGTGAAGCGCAGGATAAAAAGCAGGAAATCCCATATCACTTCATAGAAGTTATGGCATGCCGCGGCGGATGTATCGCAGGCGGAGGACAGCCTTACGGATGTACCGATGAAATACGCAAACAGCGCACAAGCGGAATTTATTCTGATGATGAGAAATCGCAGTACCGCTGCTCGCATCAGAATCCGTTTATTGATCAGGTCTATAAAGAATTCCTCGGAGAGCCGGGCGGTCACAAGGCGCATAAGCTGCTTCACACAAAATATGCAGAGAGACCATTATACAACAAGTAATTATTAAATAAAAAAGGAGGAAATTTTTAATGGATAAATTTTTCGGTATATCAAAAAACGGATCAAATGTCCGCACAGAGGTTTTGGCAGGATTAACGACATTTTTCACAATGGCGTATATCATGTTTGTAAATCCTGATATTCTGGCAGCCGCCAATATGGATAAAGGCGGTGTTTTTGTAGCTACCATTCTTGCCGCCGCGGTTGGAACTCTTATAATGGGTTTGGTCGCTAAAGTGCCGTACGCGACTGCTCCCGGTATGGGATTAAACGCTTTTTTTGCTTATACTGTCTGCGCGGCGCTTGGCTTTAAATGGCAGGAAGCTCTTGCCATGGTTTTTATCTGCGGTATTGTAAATATAATTATAACTGTTACAAGTTTGCGGAAGGCNATTATAAAATCGATACCAAAGTCGCTTCAGCTTGCGATAGGCGGCGGTATCGGTCTTTTTATCGCTTANATNGGNTTTAAAAACGCGGGNATAATTAATTTTGTTTCAACTTCAGCAGGTTTTACNCCCGGTGCTGACGCGGTGCCTGAGTTAAGCAAATTTGATTCTGCTGGTCCTGTTCTTGCCATTATTGGTCTTGTCATCACTGTTGTTTTGCTTCAGTTAAGAGTTAAGGGCGCAATGCTTATCGGAATCGTTGNCACTACNTTAATTGGTATTCCAATGGGTCTAACTTTTGTCCCTAACGTTAAAGACCTGTTTAATTTATCAGCGCTTTCAGGTATTAATGAAGTATCGTTTGCTTTCTTCGGCGAGATTGGTTTTAAAACTCTTTTCACCGGCGAAAGATTGTTTATGGTTTTAATAACGATTTTCGCATTCAGTCTTACAGATACTTTTGATACAATCGGAACATTAATCGGCACAGGCCGCAAGACCGGTATTTTTGATGATGCCGATCAAAAGGCATTATTTGAATCAAAGGGTTTTAAATCAAAAATGGATAAGGCTTTATTCGCGGATGCTACCGCAACATCCATCGGCGCGCTTTTCGGCACTTCCAACACCACAACATACATCGAGAGCGCTTCAGGTATCAGCGAAGGCGGACGCACAGGTTTAACATCAGTTGTTACCGCGATTTTATTCTTAATCTGTCTGCCGTTAGTTTCCATATTTGGCATGGCTCCGGCGCAGGCAACAGCTCCGATATTAATTATTGTCGGTATTATGATGTCTGAATCGTTTGTAGAAATTAAATGGAAAGAACTGGAAGAATCAATCCCTGCTTTCTTAACCGTCGCCGTTATGACATTTGCGTATAACATTTCGTACGGTATCGCCGCTGGAATTATTTTCTATATAATCATAAAACTTTGCAGAAAGAAAATAAATGAAGTTCACCCGATTCTTATGGGCGCGGCAGGCTTGTTCCTGATTTATTTTTTCCTGATGGCAGTGAACGCGATAGGCTGATCGTATAACCATGTAACGCGGAATACGGATTTGTACGGATGCGGAAGGGAAGTATTCCTTCCCCATTCTGTGAAAATCCGTGTTTTGTGTTTATAATTTATGCGCTTTTAAGATTTTATGAATAACGAAGAAATATTAAAATATATCGATCATACCCTGCTAAAGGCGGCTTCAACATGGGAGGAAATTAAAATCCTCTGCGATGAGGCAGTCAAATTTAAAACAGCGTCCGTCTGCATTCCGCCCTGTTATGTGAAACCTGTCCGTAATGAATACGAAGATTTAAACATCTGCACAGTTATAGGCTTTCCCCTTGGTTATTCAATTACCGCCGCGAAAGCGCTTGAGGCAGAACGCGCCATTTACAGCGGCGCGAATGAAATTGACATGGTGATAAATATCTGCGATATAAAAAATAAAAATTTTATTTATGCGCTTGAAGAAATAAAACATGTAAAAAAAATCTGCGGACAGCTTATCTTAAAAGTCATAATCGAAACCTGCTATTTATCGGAAGATGAAAAAATAAAATTATGCGGAATTGTAACAGAAGCCGGCGCGGATTTTATCAAGACATCGACCGGTTTTGGAACAGCCGGCGCGGTTTTGGCGGATATTGAGCTTTTTAAAAAACACATCGGCGCCAATGTAAAAATAAAAGCCGCAGGCGGCATTAAAACCTTCGAAGACCTGAAAGCATTTATAAATGCCGGCGTTTCAAGAATCGGAACAAGTTCGGCAGTTAAGCTCCTCTGCGGTCAAAACGCGGAAAATTATTAATTAAAATTATTTGACTTTTACCGGTATTATATGTATATTAAGATATGGAACTGAATGTTCCAAAGAATCGCTTTTTTGAGGGTTCTTTATTCTAACGGGTGAGAACGGCGAAAGCGTTCTCATAGCTAACGCGGTTAGCAGGGAGTATCTTATGAAAGGTACAAGAAATTACATGGATCTGGGCAATATTTTCGATGAAATTTTCGATGCAGCCCAGGAGTTTAACAATCAGTTCCAAAGGAACTTTAATAAATGTAACGGCAACGGATCGTTCAGGCATGAGCCGTTTACATTCGGCAAACATTTTTTCGACGAGAACACTGATTTTTACCCGAATTATTCATATCCGCCGATGAATGTTTTAATGATAGGAGACAGATCGCTTGTTTTCGAATTTGCGCTGGCCGGTTTTGACGAAAAAGACATCAGCCTTTCATTTCAGGGCGATTACATGGTCTTTACCGCTAAAATGAGCAGCGGCGATTTTTCAGAAAACGCGGCTAAATATCAAGCTGAGGAAAATGTCCGCTATTTCAAACGCCGCCTAAAAATGAAAGATATCGAAAAGCAAAAATATTTTGTGCCTCTTGATAAATACGCGCAGGAAAAAGTTAAAGCAGTCTACAAAAACGGCATATTGCGCGTAACAATTCCGCCGAAAGACGAACCTGATCAAAACGACGGAATCAAGATCGAAATAGTAAAAGAAGGCGTTTAATTACTTTTTAATTAATGTTTCTCTTGCTCAACTTTAACGCGGACTCGTTCAATTGAAACGGCTTTACCGTCTTTTCCTATGTCCATGTATACTCCCTGCAGCTCCAGACCATTCCATGCTTCTTTGGTCCAGTCCNGGATGCCTGTCATGTATTCATTGATGCGGGAATTTATATCGCAGCCGCCTACTGATATCTGGCTTCCTGTGCGCCCGGCATCGCTTATAACAGCGCATCCGCCGGGCATTATTTTTTCGTCCGAAGTTTGTATTCTTGTGTGTGATCCGATTACCGCAGAGCAAAGAGAGTCTGCGGCATAAAAGAATGTTTTTTTCTCGGCGCTTGCCTGCGCGTGAAAATCAATAATAATGTACGGAGTTTGTTTTTTTAATTTTTCTATTAAAGAGGGCAGCNNGGTAAATGGACTGTTCGCATGAATNCGCGTAAAACCGTTTTGNCCGATCAAAACCGCAACGGCGACTTTTTCATCAGATTTGTTTGTTTTAAAAATTCTAAAACCGTTTCCGGGAGCNTCAGGATTTAAGTTTTCNGGGCGCAGAACATACGGCATTTTTTCGATGTTTTCNGTTAAATCTTTTTTATAAAAACAGCATTCGCCCAGAGTGATTGCGTTAGCTCCTAATTTGTGTAGATATGCGGCATGGCTCATGCCAAGACCGTTTCCTCCGGTTGCGCCGTCTGCGCAGACAATCAGAAAATCGTAAGGAAAGATTTTTTTTAATTCCTTCAGAGCTTTTTTAAAAACATAAACACCTGTCTTGCCGACAAGTTCTGCGACATATAGTATCTTCATTATTTTTCCAGAGTAGAAATGATCCTTTCAAATTCTCCAGCCGCGCGGTAATCTCCCAGTTCCCTGCATGTATCGCGAAGGTTATAAAGCGCGTCGTAATATTGCGGACAAAGGCTTATTGATTTTTCAAAACAATTACGGGCTTCTTCAAGATTACTTTCATTAAAAAAAACAACGCCGAGATTGTTCCATATTTTTGGATCGCTGTCATTCCGCGCTAAAGCTGTGATATAACATTCCTTTGCGATTTCAAATTCATTTAATTCATAATAAATAAGACCCATGGAATGCCATGCTTCTGTAATGGTNTCATCAATAAAAACGGCTCTCTGGAAACTTTCAACCGCTTCCGAATANTCNCCGGTTTTNTGCTGCGCGATGCCGAGATTTAACCAAAGAAGAGGATTTTCAGGTTCCATGATTAACGCTTTGCGGAATAATGGAATTGCGTCATAAGGACGATTTGCCTCTGTAAGCGCGATACCTGAATTATTTAAGTTNGCGGCATTTTCCATATATTNAAATATAGCTTATTAAAGACAGATAAACAACAGATTTTGATTTTTTCGCACTGTTATTTTTTTATTCNATATAGTATAATGGTAATTAGGTAAACTCAGTGAAAGACATTAGCGAATATAACAGCGGAATGACAGAATATGAGTTTTTTTCCTTCCTTTATGAAAAAATTATGTCGAAGGAATTAACCACTTTCTCGAAGCTTAAGGAATATGTCGCGCCTGTTTTACGTGATAAATGGACAGGACCTGTGATTATGAGAGCTTTCCAATTGTTAAAACGTCTTAACTGGGGATTTTTTTCCGCAATATGTCCAAACACTCATAAAAAACTCTGGAAAGAAATGGTTATTCCTGACAGGGATTTTCCTGAAGCAGGAGACCTGAAAAAAACGCTTCAAATTTCAAATCTTTATATCGCAATGTGCGATATCCACGGTTATACAAAATTTTGCATGGAATCAAGAAAAAATTTATCAATGATGCATACGCTTGACTGGGCTATCGAGAACGAGATAAAACGCATCTCTACGCAATGCGGCGCAATTGCCCAAAGGGAACGCGGAGACGAAATGGTAATCGTTGCCGCGAGCGCTACGGACGCGCTGATGGTTACATTGTGTATAATAGATTATTTCGGGAAAACAAATATTGTTAACGATCCGGCGATATCTACAAAACGCACAGCCAACGCGGAAAATCTTCCTGTTTTTAAAATAACAGCTGGTATTACAGGTGGCAATACGCAAAGCCCTTTAATCATTACAGAGAGGGGAAACCTTGCAGGTTTTCTTCTTAATTCCGGCGCAAGACTTCAGACGAGGGCGAATGAATTATCGCCGAAAGAATCCAGAGTCATGATTGCCAAGCAGGTAATGATGAATTTTGAAAAAGAAAGTTCTGGAAGCAGCTGCGTTCTTTCTGGAAATGACTCAATTTATTTTTTTGATACCGGACATATCGAATTTAAAGGCGTAATGATTCCGACATGCGAAGTTGTTTTTGACAAGAATGAACGTTACAAGGAAAAATTTGCGGAAGAAATAACAAAACTTTTTGCGTCAATTCGCGATAATTTATGGGAACAGCGGATATATCAGGATTTGATGGATCTTCTTACGAAGGCGGCTCAATCCATGCCTAAGTTTTCCATAACGCCCCAGCAGCCGATTCAGGGTATGCAGACCATTACCAACGATTCTTATGTGCAAATTTGCCGGCAGGCATTAAAGGCATATTGCAGGGATGAAGATTATTATCTCGCGGTGGAGTTACTTCAAAATTTAATTTATCTAAGCGAGCAGATTCAGTCATTTGACAGGCTGATTCTTGATTATATGGCTGGTGTTGCGGATAAGTATAAACTTCTCCTTGACGCGTTTGAGTCTCATATTGATAAGGAAGTCGAAGAGAAAGCTGTGCAGATATTCGGAGAACATTTTAAAACATGGACTGCCGCAAAAAACGGCGTTCAAATATATGAAAAAATGCGCGGCATAGGACGCAAGAGCAAGGAAATCGCAAAGAAGAAAAATTTATGGCTGAGTATGCTCTCGCAAAACAAGGAAAAAATGGAATTTACCCTTTACTCCGGCAAAAAATAATCTGCGCGTTTAATAAGCTGCAAAAGGAATTATTTCGGTTACCTGTACTCTGAAGCGGGCGGATACCGCCCATCGTCCGGCTTCTATATAATACCGCGGAAATGAGGCAAGGCTTATAAAACCTGTAACTTCTTTTGGACGGTTTTTTTCGCTGCCGCGGAGCATGGCGCGTAACGCCGCTCTTGCCGCGTCATCCAGAGCCATTTTTTTTAATTCAATCCAGCCAGGGTATTCTTCTAGATTAATTGGGCTGAATCCTGTTCCCTGCGCGTTTCTTATTGTTCCTGTCCGCCATACCTGCATTCTGCGCTGATGAAAGTCGTTAAGATGATAATCCGCCCAAACATGCAGCTGAGTGTTTTTTAGCAGTGTATCTGTTACGCGAAGATCCGGATCGCTGTATTGGATTGCGCCGAGCTGTTCCAGATCGATGTTTTCTGCAATCTGTCTTGCTTTCTCTCCAGGTACATAATTAAATGACCAGCCGAAAACCATTGCGGAAAAAAAGAGGGAAGATTCATCGAGCGCGCGCCTTGATGCCGCTGAAATATCAAGAGGGTATTCTGCATCAACATGACCTGTATAAATTGGTTCTAAATCTACATAAACTTCACCGCGGATTACATAAGGATGATTTCCCCACTCAGCTCCTTGCGCCAAAGCAGAAGCGGAAATAAATAAATTTAAAATTAAAAAAATTACGCATTTGCGGATCATACTATAATATCGGAATAATGCAGGATTGATATTAACCAAGTTCGATAGAGCGTTTCCATGCGGCTTCTACAGCTTTTATCACTGTGCCGCGAAATGCGCCGTTTTCAAGAGCGGCAATTCCGGCGATTGTAGTTCCGCCAGGGGACGTTACCATATCCTTTAATTCACCCGGATGTTTTCCTGTTTTTTGAACCATTTGCGCCGCTCCCGCAACTGTCTGCGCCGCAAACTTAATTGATTTGTCTCTTGGTAAACCGGCGCGTACCGCGCCGTCCGCCAGTGCTTCAATAAAAAGGTAAACAAATGCCGGTCCTGAACCAGAAAGCCCTGTAGCCGCGTCCATGTAATGTTCGTCAATTTTATCAACAAGACCTGCGGCTCCAAGTATTTTTTCCAGCTCCTCAATTTTCGACTGCGGAACTTCAGATGAAACTGCCATGACAATCATTCCCATGCCGATTAAAGCGGGAGTATTCGGCATAATGCGCACAACAGGAATTTTTTCGCCGATAACTTCCTGTATCTTTTTGATTGACCAGCCTGCCGCCATTGAAACAATGACAGGTGCATCTGCTGTGATTCCGGCGCTTAGTCTCTTTTTAACAATCGGAGAGATTTCATTTAAAATATCAGCTAACGCCTGCGGTTTAACCGCAAGAAAAATAAAATGTCCGTTTCCCGCGGCGTCATGATTTGAATAACAAACTTTCGCGCCTATGGATTCCGCGGCGTCCTGCGCCTTTTTATTGTCAATATCGGATAAATAAATATTCGCGTTTTTATCGCAACGCGCAGCCGCGCTCATCAAGGCAAGCCCCATGTTGCCGCTTCCGATACATGAAATTATACTCATGAAAACTCCGGTTTATTAATCGATGCCCGCAGCTTTGCGGAATCTTTTTACTGTTTCCATGGCGATGGGACGCGCTTTTTGCGCTCCCTGCTCTAGGATTTTATCCAGCGAAGGAATGTCTGCCATTATTGCGTCATAACGTTCCCGGATAGGGGAGAGCATGCGGTTCGCGGCGCGGAAAAGTTCTTCCTTCGCCTCTCCCCAGCCCATGCCTCCTGCGCGGTAACGTTCGGCAAGAGCGGCTTGCCCGGCGGCATCCGCGAATAATTTATACAGCTGAAAAATCTGGCTTGCTTCTGGATCTTTGGGCTCTTCTACAGACTGCGAATTAGTTGTTATGCGCATAATTGTTTTGCGTAACGTTTTTTCCGGTGCAAAGAGGGGTATTACATTATTGTAACTTTTGCTCATCTTGCGTCCGTCAAGCCCCGGTATTACAGCGGAGTCTTCCTGAACGCCTGCCTGCGGAATTTTTAAAATCTGCCTGCCGTAATTTGCGTTTATCGACTGCGCTATATCCTGAGCCATTTCTATATGCTGTACCTGATCTTTTCCGACAGGCACAATATCGGAATCAAAAATGATGATGTCCGCCGCCATCAATACAGGATATGTAAAAAGTCCCATATTAATTCCCGCGTCTGTGTCATCGCCTCTTTCGTTGTTCTCCTGAACTGCGGCCTTGTATGCATGAGCGCGGTTCATCAATCCTTTGCTTGTAAAAGCCATGAGCATTGTTGTAAGTTCAAAAACTTCGGGGATGGAACTCTGCCTGTAAAAAATCACTTTTTCCGGATCCAAACCGGAAGCAAGCCAGCCTGCGGCTACCTGCCTGATTGTCAAGTTGAGTTCTTTAGGGTCTTTCATTGTGTTAAGCGCGTGATAATCGGCGATAAAGTAGCGGGCATCATATTCTTTTGCAAGTTCCAGCGCAGGTTTTATGGCGCCGAAATAATTGCCTATGTGAAGGTCGCCTGTTGGTTTTATGCCTGTCAGTGAGATTTTCTTCATAAGGACAATGTAAAGGTTTTATGATAGATTGTAAAGTAATGAAACCTCGCGTAAAACCAGCCGACATCATCATCATTTTAATAACGGCATCTTTCACGTTTTTCGCTTTTTATTCAGTGTACATGAAAGGGGAGGAAAAAACTCAGGTTTTAATTCGCGGACAAAGCGGCGAATGGACATTTCCTGTTGATGCAGATGAAACAGTCATTGTTTCTGGCAGTCTCGGAGATACAATTGTGCGCCTTTATCAAAGCCGCGCATGGGTAGAATCCTCTCCCTGTGATAATCAAACATGCGTCGCTTCTGGTTTTGTTTCAAGGCAGGGGCAGTGGACCGCATGCCTTCCTAATAATGTTTTATTGATAATAAAGGGCGTAAAAGAAAATGAAATTGACAGCGCCGTTTGGTAATAATTCCGCGCACTGGAACGTTATGCGCAGCAAAAGCGGCGTGCGCAATTTGTGCATGTTGGGCGCATTTTGCCTTTTTCTTTCTGCGGTTGAATATATGATCCCTAAACCTCTGCCTTTTATGCGCATTGGTCTTGCGAATCTCCCGCTTATGCTTGCCATTTTCCTTTTTCCGTTACGCGCATATTTAATTTTAATTTGCATAAAAGTTTTTGGACAGGCTCTTATAACAGGGACTCTTTTTTCCTACATCTTTATTTTTTCTTTAACTGGAACTTTTTTATCAGCGCTATTAATGTTTGTTTTAAGCCGCATGTTCGGACGGCAGCGAAGTTCTTCGGGAATATCATTTATCGGCATTGGCACAGCAGGCGCGTTTGTTTCCAATTTATCGCAGTTGGCGCTTGCGTATTTTTTTATTTTTAAGGAAAATGTGCGCTACATCGCGCCGCCTTTTTTATTGGCAGGACTTGTTACGGGAATTGTTCTGGGAGCTTTCTGTGAAATTTTCGCAGGAAAATCGCAATGGTTTAAAGCAATGAAGAATAAGAAATTGGAAATTTGGAATTATTAATGAAAGAGGAAAGACCGGATTACAGAAAAATTATTTACAACAATACCTTCAGCGCAGGAGTTCTGTTTATTGCCGGATTATTAATAATGCCGGCGGTGCTTTTTAATCCTTCAACCGGGTATAGGGTTGCGCAGTTTTTATTCTTTTGGTTTCTTGCGATTCTCTCTGGTAAAAGAGTTGATTTTATTTTTACAATATTGATAACTTTATTTATTATCGCTTTTAATTTAATTATTCCATACGGAAAAATTTTGTTTTCTGCAGGAATTTTTAAGGTAACTTCCGGCGCTCTTGAAGCCGGCATTCACAGAGCTGTTTCCCTTCAGGCTCTTGTTATGCTCTCTAAATTTACTGTCAGGCATGATTTAAAATTGCCAGGCGCTTTCGGAAATTTACTTGGAGAGTCTCTGCGAATTTTTTCCGTGATAACAAGCCGGAAATACCGCATTACCGGAAAAAATCTTTTTGCGGAGATCGATGCCATGATGCTGGAAATTTCCAGTGAAGAACTGCCGGAAATATCAAATCATATAATTAAAACTAAGCCAATCGGCTATATTACGCTTATCGTTATTATACTTCTTTCATGGCTGCCGTGGATTTTTATTTTTTATTAGCTGTCCAGAAACTCAGGTTTCCGCCTGCTTTTATACCCCAATATGTTTTTTTACGCATTCTTTTATACTGGACGGCACAATCGGTTTGTAAATAATATCCAGAACGTTATACCTTACAGCTTCGGATTTTAACTCCTCGTCATTACGGCTTGTAAGGAAAATTACAGGAATGTTTTTCTGCCGCTCGTTTTCCCTGATAATAACAATTGCTTCAAGCCCTGTCATATCAGGCATTTCAACATCCAGAAGAATTAAATCGGCGGTTTTTTTTTCTAAAAGTGAAAACAGCTTTTGAGCAGAGGGTATTGTCAGCACTTTGTATTCATCTTCAAGCGCGGAAGCCGCAACGACAAGATTGGCATCATTATCATCCACAATAAAAACTATTTTTTCCATATTTAACCTGATATATTTTTAAAATCTTCCTTAATTAACCGCAATTCCTTTGCGATTCTAATATGCTTTCCAACTTTATTGTTCAGTTCATTCGGTTTAAAAGGTTTTACAATAAAGTCTGACGCTCCCAAATTCATTGCCTCGTTTACATGCTCAGGCGTTCCTTCGGTTGTTATTATAATTATCGGAGTATCCTTATGTTCCGGTAAATTCCTGATTATCGGAATAAGTTCAAATCCGTTTATCACAGGCATCAGATAATCCAGCAAAATTAATTCCGGCGTTTTGTTTCGTAAAAAATCAATAGCGTCTTCGGATTTTGATAATATGGACACATTGTATCTGTCGTGCAGGGCGTATTGCATTGCGCGCAGCATGCTGGAAACGTCATCCACAATCAGGACGCTTGGTTTATTGGTTGTATCATCTTCGTCATAAACCTCTTTTCCTTTGTTTGGATCAAGATGATATTCGATTGTTCCGATTAATTTTAAAACATTAAAAGGTTTTATCACATAATCTGCGGCTCCCAGGCTGAGTCCTTTAACTACGCTCTCCCTGTCGCTGTTGCCTGTTAAAAAAATTACCGGTATGTCTGTGAAACGCTCGTCTGTTTTTAAACTTTTAATCGCTTCATAACCGTCTATGTCGGGCATATTTACATCAAGTAAAATAAGGTCAGGTCTGAAATATTCCAGGTATTCAAAAAGTTTCGCGGCTGATTCTGCGGGGAAAACATCATAGCGTTCGCCTATTCTGCTTTTAACAGAGACAAGACTGTATTTTACATCGTCTACATAAATTATTTTTTTTCGCCCTGTTTTAATTTCTGTTGTCGAACTGAAACCAGAATTTTTCATACGCATCATCCTCCTTGTTTATCCAAAAAGCTGAGTTTTTGGACAATTTGCTTAAAATCCATTCTGTCAATATTTTCCCGCAGCCAATCGGCAAGTCCGTCATCCGATTCATATTTAAATTTTTCAATCTCCTCAATCGCTTTGTCCGCTTTATTAATATCATATTCTTTGCATGCTGTGTATAGCATTACTAGCAAATTTTCATCCGGTTTATCCTTTTTTGGTTTTGGATTTTCAATTTCCAGTTTAAACAGCAGATTATCAATTTCATTCACAAGGTTCCACGCGGACTCAAGAAATTCATTGTTATGCTCGTTTATAAACTCTATATTACCGGTTTTTGCAGCTTCATCAAGTGCTATTGCTTCTTTGCCGATTTTGTCCGCGTAAATATCAAGACTGGAACCTTTAATGCCATGAATTTTTATTTTATAATCGGGGAGTTTATCAATGCTGAAATTCTCAATTGCGTTGAGCATGGAGCGCGTGCTTGCGGCGTATGAACGCAGAACTTTCAGATAAATTTGTTCATTGCCTTCATATCGCTGAAGTCCTTTCGCTAAATCCAGTCCCGAAATTTCATTGTTTAATAATGATGATTGTTTTGCAGGTGTTGTTTTTGATATCAGCGCAGCTTCAAAATCTCCGGCTGTTTTCTGCGTTTCTTCAAATTCGCTGTGAAGCACAAGTTCAGTGATTTTATCAAGAATAGTTTTTGTTTCCTTTGAGCAGTCAGATATTTCTGATATGGTATCTAAAATGCCTTTCCTGTTATAATCAGATGCCATTTCCTGAATTGCCTTTAGTTTTTTGCATAGCTCTCCTGTATCTTCTTCATCATCAGAATTGTCTTTTCCTCCGTCCCGCATATTCTCAAATCTTTCAAGCAGTGCGCGTAATTGTTTTATGAAATCAGGAACATTTTCTATTATTAACTCTGTGTTCTTCGCCTTCCCGCATGTTTCCAGTTTGTACGCAAAATCCGCAAGCTCCGGTTCGTTGATATTCCACAAAGAACTTTTAATACCGTGAACTATTACTGTAAATTTTCGTAATGTTTTTTCGTCCGCAAGATCGCTGTTCCTGCGTTTTTTCTCAAGCCACGCAATTGCTTTTGACGCGTCTCTGATAAAAGATTCCTGTAAAAGAGAATTTATTTGCGGCTGTTCGGCTAAAGGATCATGCGCATTTTCATTTACTTCTATTTTCTGCATACGCGCCGCTTCTATTACTTCAGGCGGCTGTTTGTCGCGCACAAACTTATTAAGAATTGAGTTAAGCTGGTTTATGTCAATCGGCTTGGAGATGAATTCATTAAAACCGTTCCGCATGAACATATCAGCCTGTCCGGCAACAGCGTTTGCCGTAAGCGCGACTATGGGCTCATTGTATCCAAAATCGCGTATTTGTTTCGTCGTTTCAATGCCGTCCATCTCGGGCATCATGTGATCCATAAAAATTACATCGTAGACTTTGCCTTCCCTGATTTTATCAATGGCATCCTGTCCGTTCAGCGCAGTGTCAATTTGCAGTCTGTACAATTTCATAAGACCGACAGCAACATAAATATTTGTTTCTACATCGTCAACAATAAGAACGCTTCCGTAAGGCATCAGGTCGCGCACAATTTTTCCGCGTTTTCTTTTTGTCATAAAATTAAGCCGGAATTGCTGCAGATTATCAGCAACCTCGCTTCCCAGAATTTCCTTGTCAACAACTTCCTGCGGCAGTCTTACGGTAAACAGGGAGCCTTTTTCCAGTTCGCTTTCTACGCTGATACTTCCGTCCATTAAATTGATAAGACGTTCTGTAATAGCAAGTCCAAGACCTGTGCCTTCTACGGTGATATTTTTTTTCCCGCTAAAGCGGGAATATTCTTCGAACATTTTGCTTAGCTGATCTTTTGTCATCCCGTAACCTGTGTCCCGAATGCTTAAAACAAGAGTTACGCCTTCTTTGTCGTGCCCCAGCCATTTAACCTGATTACTCATCAGGTGATCTGGCAGATATGCAATTAAAGGTATTGGTTCTGAGGAAACCGATAAAATCACTTTTCCGGAATCAGTATATTTAAACGCATTGGAAAGCAGGTTATTAAGAATCTGTTTTATACGGAGCGAATCGCCTATGAGATTTGCAGGAATATTTTTATCGACTTGAAGTTCAAACTCAATCGGTTTTGATTCGATGCGCATCATGTTAAGGTGTACAGAATCATTTATCATGCTCGCGACTTTATACTGAGCAGGTATTATATCCAGCTTGCCCGCTTCTATTTTTGAAAAATCCAGTATGTCATTGATGATGCCCAACAGCAAATCGCATGAACTGTAAATTTTATCCAGCCCTTCTTCAATATCCGACGGCAGCTTTTCATTCATTATCATTAATTCGGTAACGCCGAGAATTGCATTCATGGGCGTCCGTATTTCGTGGCTCATCCTTGCAAGGAAATTTGATTTTGTCTGATTCGCTAATTCCGCGGCTCCCAGCGCCTTATGTCTTTCCGCCTGAGAGACTGCTAGCGCTATCAAATCCGCCAGAGAAGAAGCAAAGTTATGCTCTTCAATTGTCCATTCCCGTTTTTCAGGATAATTATCGCATATCCACTGTTCAACGCAGACAACTCCGAACAACTGACCGGCGACGCGTATCGGAGCGTCAAGGGCGGCGCATAAATAATTATTTTTTTTGATTATGTCAGTTATCAGTTTACATTCATCGCGGTTATTCATGATAATCAGCCGTTCGGATTTAAGCAGTCTGAAAAATTCCTTGCAATCTGTAAGATCATAATCATAATATTTATTATTATCGCTGGGAATAGAATCGAAACTTGCGATGTTTTTTAAAATATTCTGATTTTGAACGTAGCTGAATATTACAACGCGGTTAGCGTTTAACGCTCTGCAGCCTGCCTGCGCGACAGCGTTTGCCGCGTCATTTAAAACTCCGGAAGAAATTGCGGGCGACTTTGTAATTTTTGCAAGGGCGTCGTTTAATTTTTTGGAATATTCATAAGAGAAAGCGATATCCTGTTCTATTTTTTTCAGTTTTGTTATGTTGTGTGCTATACCGATTATTCCAATTGCCGCGCCGTTCAGCATAAGGGGCGCTTTTGATATTTCGTACAAGGAATCTGTTCCGTCGATGCTTGGTATATTTTCTTCAATTGCGGTTATTTTGTTTTCGCGGATTATTATGCTGTCTTGTTCGTTGTGCCATCCTGCTTCATCAATAGGCACCTTAAGAGCTTCAAAATCTGTTTTTCCGATCAATTCTTCCATACGCTTGCCAAAATGTTTTAAAAAAGCCTTGTTGCAGCTCATGTATTGAAAATCAAGATTTTTTGTAAAAATAAGATCGGGAATGGAATCAAACAGGGTAGTAAGAGTCGCGGTTTTCAGCGCAAGTTCGTCAGTGCGTTCTTCGACCAGCACTTCCAGGTGTTTGCTGATAAAACGCGTTCTAAAAAACAAAACGGCAAGGAGAGACAGTACAATCAATGATAATACCGTTATACCTATAAATAACGGATGCTGCGCTTCGGCTACTTTACTGCGGTAATCGTAGGTTTTGCGCATCCAGTTTTCAGAAATGTTTTTAGTATTAATCAGTCCAAGAGATTTATTTATGATGGATAGTAGAACAGTTTCATTAATATTTAATCCTAAATTCGCGTCATTGGGATAATCAAATACAACATTGTTTTTATAACCCGGCTGCTCTAGATAATGAGTAAGATATAAAAGCCTGTTTTGATTCGCCATGACCATGTCTACTTCTCCGCGCTGCAGCGCGGCAAAAGCCGCCCTTATGCTTTCATACTCAACTGTATTGGGATGAGCGGGAAACCATTTTTTAAAAATTGAGGCATGAGCCGTATTTTTCGCAAGACCTACTTTTACATATAATACTTCGTTAACTTTTATATCCGGAAAATCATGATTTGATATTAATACGTAACGGTCAGATATATTCGCGGTGCTTGGCCACAGGAATTTATTTTCTCTGTCAGGAGACTGCGTCATTTCTGGAATTAAGGCGGCGTCTCCGTTTTCCAGCATTTGCAGTATTGAAGGCCATTCGGCGTTTTCATCGTTTACCCGTTCAAATGTTAAACCTGTAATAGCCGAAATCTCATCAAGTATATCAAGGTAAATGCCTGCCCAAACATCGCCTCGTTTGTCGTAAAAGCATCCGGGATAGTTCCCCGGATCAACGCCGATTGGCACAACAGGATTGTTTTGAATATACGCGCGCTCTTCATCTGATAAACTGGTATATACTTTATATTTTAGATATTCCTTGTGCGCCTGATTGTAAAGTGTTGTTAAATAATGCAAGCCTCCGTTTTCCAGCGCTTTTTCAACCGCGGTTATGACAGGTTTTAATTTTATATCCTGTGTCGCCAATGAAACCGGCATATAAACCAGCGGATAAAAATCCAATGCAATAAAATCGTTATGCTCAATAAAATTTACTTCAGCTGCAGTGCTGTAATAAAACGAATCTATGCTTTCGTTTTTAAGCGCGTCATAAACCTGGCTGTAATCTTCCAGAAAAACCAGATCATACGTGCCTTGTTCAAATTCAGGAACTATGCTGTTAATGGTCGCAGAGCCTTCTATAAAACCAAAGCGTAAAGACCTTGTTTCACGTATCTCACGAAACGGTTTTGAGCCTTCAACGCGAAACTCTTTTACAGGACGCGAAGCTATCGCGCTTGTCATGCTGTATATTTTCAAAAGTTCTTCACTGCTGGTTAATTCGCCTGTAAATGAGATTAGACCCGTTTTAAGACCGTCAAGCAGATCATGCCAGTCATATAAAGCAGGCTTAAAAGGAATGCCGAACAGCTCTGTCAGCCAGTCGCAAGTTAATGCCGAAAACCCGCGGATTTCGCCGTGTTCATTTGTAAACGCCTCTGTGCTGAGCGGCATCCCGTAAATAAAATAATCAGTATTATTACGGAGAGTTTCTATTGCTTCTAGTTCCTCTTGCGTTATTCCAGGAATATCAATGTACGATACAAAATCAATTTTGCCGGAGAATTGATTTGAATCCGGAACAGAACATCCAAAAAGGATTACGGACAGAATCGTTATAATTGTTAATGGTAAAAAGTTTTTTGTTTTCATTTTTTTCTAATTTTCATTTCATGATCAGCGGCAATCTTTTTTACTTCTTCGAATTCACTGTGAAGGATGTACTCCATAATGATATCCAGAACTGCTTTTGTCTCTTTTGAACAATTTTTTATTTTAGCAATCATTTCCAATACGCCTTTTCTGTCGTAATCTTCCGCCTTCTGCTGAATCACCTCAAGTTTGCCGCATAAATCTTCAATGTCTTCGTCTGTGCCGTCTACTTCATTTTCATCGCGTTTAAGCATGAGCTTTTTCACAAGAGAGCGCAGCTGATTCAGGAAATCATTAACAGCTTGTGAAATAAAATCAATGTTATGTTCACGTCCGCCTTTTTCAAGCCTGCTTGCGAAATCGGCAAGTTCTATCTCATTGATATTCCACAGCGAACTTTTTATGCCGTGAACAACTATTGTAAAATTATTTAATGTTTTTTCATCATTAAAATCATTTTTAAGCAGTTCCTCATCCAGCCAGGCAATTGCTTTATTGGCGTCTCTGATAAATGAATCAAGCAGGAAAGAATCAATTTGCACCAGAGATGAGACTCCGTCCGTTTCTTCTTTCTGCCTGCGCGCGGCTTCAATAACTTCCGGCGGCTGCTTGTCGCGGATAAATCTGTTAAGAACAGAGTTAAGCTGGCGAATGTCTATCGGCTTGGAAATAAAATCATCAAAACCATTCCTCATGAACATTTCCGCCTGTCCGGCTACTGCGTTTGCGGTAAGCGCTACAATGGGAAACAAATATCCTAATTTGCGGATGCGCTTTGCGGTTTCTATGCCGTCCATTTCCGGCATCATGTGATCCATAAAAAGAACGTCGTAGATATTTCCTTCCTCTATTTTATCAATGGCGTCTTTTCCGTTCATTGCAATATCGATTTTTAATCCGTACAATTTCATAAGTCCGACTGCGACATAAATATTTGTTTCCACATCGTCAACAACCAAAACTTTACCGTAAGGCATTGGATCGCGTGTAATTTGACCTCTTTTTCTGCTCTTCATGTAATTTCTGCGGAACTGCTGTAAATTTTCTGCGGCATCAATGCCAAACACTTCATTGTCCACAATTTCCTGCGGCAGCCGGACTACAAATAATGTGCCGTTGCCCGGTTCGCTTTCTACATGAATTTTACCGTTCATGAGATTTATAAGACGCTGCGTAATCGCAAGACCAAGACCTGTTCCTTCTACATTGATTTTTGTTCCCTGAACAAAACGCGAATACTCCTCAAACATTTTGCCTAATTGTTCTTTTGTCATGCCGTGACCTGTATCACGGACTTGAATTATTATTGTAACTTGATTGTTTTTAATATCTTCAGGCAGCCTTTCTGCTTCCACCGATAATAAAACTTTTCCCGAGTCTGTATATTTGAACGCGTTGGAGAGCAGGTTGTTTAAAATCTGCTTGATGCGGAGTTCATCGCCGATTAATTTCACAGGAATGTTTTCGTTGATTTTTAATTCAAACGCGATGGGTTTTGACTCAATGCGCATCATGTTAAGGTGCACAGAATTATTTATCATGTTCGCGACTTTATATTGAGCAGGCATTATATCAAGTTTGCCGGCTTCAATTTTTGAAAAATCAAGTATGTCATTGATGATGCCTAAAAGCAAATCGCAGGAGCTGTATATTTTGTCTAGCCCTTCGCCTATATCATCAGGAATTTTATCATGCTGCAATAATAATTCAGTAACGCCGAGAATCGCGTTCATCGGCGTGCGAATTTCGTGGCTCATATTGGCGAGGAAAGTTGATTTTGATTTGGAAGCCGCCAGCGCCGCGGCTTCAGCTTCTTTTCGTTTTGTAATATCGCGGGCAATGCCCATGATACCGACAACCTTGCCGTCCAGCATGAGCGGCATTTTTATTGTTTCGTATAACGGTTTTGTGCCTTTAAAATGCGGTATGTATTCCTCAATTGTGAAAGTTTGTTTTTCATCAATTACCATGCGATCTGTATTTTTATACGCGTCAGCTTCTTCATCAGACATTCCCATTTCTATTCCGTCAGTGCTGCCCACTACTTCATCAATATCCTTGTTAAAATGTTCAAGAAAAGCTTTGTTGCAGTGCAGGAATTTTAAATCAAGGCTCTTTGTAAAAATTAAATCGGGAATGGAATCAAACAATGTTGTTAGAGTGGCTGTTTGCAGCGCAAGCTCATAAGTGCGCTTCTTTACCAGTCCCTCCAGTTCCTTGCCCGCCATGCGGCTTCTGAAAAAAAGAACAGCGACAAGCGACAGAACGAGCAGGGATAAGGCAATAAAACCTATCAGCCACGGTGTTCTTGCCTGCGCTACGTTTAAACGGTAATCGTAAGTTCTGTTCCGCCAATGATCCGCTATCGATTCTGTATCTATCATCACAAGCGCCTTGTCGATGATAGAGCATAAAAGCTCTCTGCTTTTATTAAACCCGAATGTGGACGCGAAGCTGTTGTTAAAAATGATATTAACTTTATAATCAGGAAGTTCGCGGTAATTTGTCAGGTTCAAAAGCGAGCTGTAGCTGTTCATTACAAGGTCAACTTTGCCGTTTATCAACGCGTCGAATGAATCCTGCTGACTGCTGAATTCGGTAACATTAGGGTGGTTCGGAAACCAGCTGTGGAAAAATTCTGAATGTGCGGTTCCTCTGTTCAATCCAATCTTTTCAGAATGAATTCTGTTTAAAGAGACTTTGCGGTAATCTACTCTTGATATAAGAACGGATCGTTCCGTCATAACAGAGTTAGCCGGCCAAAGATAACGTCCTTCCCGTTCCGGCGAACGAATAAGTTCGATAACCATATCCAGGTCTCCGGTTTCAAGCATTTGAAGAAGCTGAAAAAACTGTGTCTTATTGCTGTGAGCGACAGTAAATTCAAGCCCGGAAAGAGATGAAATTTCGTCTAACACCTCAAAAGCAATTCCCTGCCATTTTTTATTCCGCTCATCAAAATAGCTGACAGGATAATAGTCATATTCGGCGCCGAGTCTTATAACGGGATTTTGTTTTATATAATTAATTTCCTCGTCTGAAAGCTTATTATACAGTCTGTGTTTCATATATTCTAGATGACCTGTATCGTACAGCTCGTGTAAATAATGTACCGCGCCGTTTTCCAAAGCCTTTTGAACAACGGAAATGAAGGGCGCGAGTTTTGAATTCTGTGTTGACAGAGAAACAGGGGAATAAATAAGCGGGTAAAATTCCGTTGCTGTTATATCGCTGTAGGAATCCCAAAAAGCTTCCTGTACGCTTTCCGCGACAAGAGCGTCGGCTTGTCCTGTTTTTAAAAGTTCGTAGGCTTCATCATATTCCTGTATGAATATTGGTTCAAAAGTTCCGCCTGAGTAGTATAATATATCCGCGGCGACAGTGTTTTTTTCCTGAAGTATATATATTGGTAAACGGGTTTTTGATATTTCCGAAATGGGCGGGCTGTCTGCAATACGAAAATATTTCACTGAACGCTGAGCTATGCTGCCGGTCATTAAATATGTTTCCCTGCGCTCGTCATTTGCACTAAGGTCTCCTGTAAAATCAGCTTCGCCGCTTTCAAGAGCTTCCAGTAAATTAAACCATGTATAATTGCGCAGAGTAAATTTTATTCCGAATAATTCTGTAAGCCATCTTGAAAAAAGCTCGGAGAATCCGTTTAATTCTCCGTCTGCTTTACTGAAAGCTTCTGTGCTTGTTATCATTCCGTATATAAATTCCCCTGTTTGCTTTTTGATTTCTTCGATAACAGCAATTTCATCGTCTGTTACCCCTGGAATTTCACGGTACGATTTATAATAAATATATTTTGCGGATTTATTGTCATCGGATTTAAAACAACCGGAAATTAAAACAGCTAATAATATCATTGATAGTATCAGGCGTATTAATTTATATACAGCTCTCATTCCAATAACTCCAATAATGATATGGTCATTATATTATACAACGGATATAAAAAATTTCCAATTAACAAAGAGCTTCATTTGTTAAATGACTGTTAATTATCTGTCAAAAGATGCGGATTTTCTGGTTTTTTTTACTGTAAAAATGAATAGGTTTTATCAGTGAGCGTAAAATCTGCGCCGGAAGATGTTGTTATTGTCCTGTCTTCAAAAACAAATATAACTTTTGTTTCCGGCAGGGAATTAATTAATTCCATTCCCTTATCGTATCCAAGAACAAAAACCGCTGTGGAAAGAGCGTCTGCGTCCATGCTGACACCGGTAATTAGGGTGACAGATAAAAGTCCGCTTTCGGCAGGATATCCATACGAAGGATTAAAAATATGATGATAGCGGTTTCCGTTTTCTTCAAAGAAACGTTCGTAAACTCCGGATGTTACAACTGTTTTTTCTGTTATCTGCAAATAACCAATTAATTCTCCGCGGTTTTTATCAGGATTTTGAATGCCTACTTTCCAGAGGCTTTTATCGGCTTTTTCGCCAAGAACAAAAATATTGCCGCCAAGATCAATTATCGCCCTTTTAATGCCGGCTCTTTTAATAATTTTCGCGGCTTCGTCCGCGGCATAACCTTTTGCGATTGCTCCCAGATCAAGAGCCATGCCTTTGTCTTTTAAAAAGACGCTGTTTGTGTTTGCGTCCAGTTTTATGCCGCGCCAATTTATCAGCGGAAGAGTCTGTTCAATTTCTTTTTGCGAAGGGACGCGCTGGTTTTCAGTTCCAATTCCCCAAAGAGATACAAGCGGTCCTACAGTTGGATCAAAAGCGCCGCCGCTAAGCTCTGCAAAAAAGACGGCGCGTTCAATTACTTTAAATGTATCTTCGTGAACAGCCACCGGCTCAATTCCCGCGGCGGCATTAATGCGGCTTACATCAGAAGCGGGAATATTCACGCTCATCAGGTTTTCAATTTCCCGGATTCGCGAAAAAATATTATCGTAAACAGATTCATTCCCCTGATCAAAAAGCGAAACACTACAAACAGTCCCTAAGGCAATTTCTGTTTTGGACGGATTAACCGGCACGCAGGAATTAAAAAAAAATATTATAATTGCAAAAACAATAAAAAAAATGTGAAATGTGGAGCGGCTGTTGACTGATGTTTTCATTTGTAATCAATTTTTCATCAGCGGTGATTATTCATTATCATAAACCAAAGCGTTCTGATAATTCCTTTAAATGGCTTCCTATAAAAAGCGCGCCGTAGGTGGTTAGTACGATTCCAATTGTTATGCCTATCGGCAAAAGAAACGACATTCCTGATTCGCTTGCAAGGTATTTAAAATCAAATGCAAAAAAAACTGTTACAAGTGATATCATTATTATAAGACCTGAGATTACCCAGCCGCGCGTTGAAAGAACGCCCGGAACAGGATACTGCGTTTCTGTTTCTTCTTCCATATCGACTTTTGCCATTATGGAGTTTTCTATATTTGCCCATGAATCGGATAGTTCAGGCGAGGACGGAAAAAAGCCGTTTTTCATTATCGATCTTGCATCTTGATAGCGTTCTATTTCTCTTGCGCATGAAGAGCAGAAAAATGTATGAAAATCAATCTGTATCTGTGTTAAAAATGAAATGTCATTATCATTATAAACCATATCCATTATTTTTGAACAATTCATTTTTTCCTCCTTAGTAATAATTTTCCAACTTCTCTAATTTTTCTCTTAATATTATTTTCGCCCTGAATACATGAGACTTTATGGTATTTACGGGAATACCCGTAATTGCCTCTATCTCCTGATATGAGCGGTCGTAAAAAAAGAACAAGTCAACGCATATTCTGAAACGTTCAGGCAGTTCTTTTATCGCAGACATAACAGCATCTTTCGCTGCGCTCCGCAGTACTGCCTGCTCCGGAGTATCCGCGTTATTTGCAAGCTTGTCCGCGTCTTCTTCCGCAAGACTGTGATATTCCTTTCTTCTGTTTACCTCGTTTAAAGCTGTGTTATAGGCTATTTTATAAAGCCATGTTGAAAAGCGGCTTCTTCCTTCAAAACGATTAAGGCTCCGGTATGCTTTTAAAAAAACCTCCTGCATAAAATCGGAAGCGTCATCGCCGTTTCGAAAAAAACTCAAGCCCATGCCGTATACGGCTTTTTCATGCTGCCGAACCAGAAGACGAAACAGATCCTTCTGTCCCGATATTATCTGGCTGACGATTAACTGGTCGTTAAATTCAACTTCAGCAAGAGGGGTTCTTTCGCCCCTTTGATTCAGCTGAAGATCAGTCATCGCTTTTTTCCGAGCGGCTTCGCAGCTCGGACGTTGTCTCCCTGCGCTTTATTAAATAAAAAGTTAAAAGTCCTATACCCATTGACAGCGGAATAATACCTCCGAGCAAGCCGTACGACGCGCCTTCAACTGCAATTGAAAGAAAAATAGTTAACGCGATGCCAACGCTGCTTAAAAGAAGCCCGGATAATAAACTAAACGAAAGAAGATTGAATTCCGGTTTTGTATAATGTCCGGCTTGTATCAGCATAATCCTTCGTCTGTAATTCCAAAAAAGGTAGAAAAAAATCACTACCGATCCTATAACAATCCCTACAATCGGGATTATCGCAATTAATACCTTTGCGGCTCCTTCCATGTAAAATTCTCCTGTCTAATTCTATCTGTATTTTTCCTCCTCGTCTAGTTTTGACACATTTAAAAGTTGGAGGTTGCGCGTCAATTTATACTGTCAATTATCATCATGTCATTAAAATATAAAACATCGATGCGTCCAAGGCGAAGAATCGCGTTGTACCTTCGTAAAATTTCCCGCTTTGCGTTATCTTCATTAATTACAATTAAATTTTCTTCGCTCAGATTGGAAAAATAATCGGCGGCGAGCGTTTTTAAATCATCTATTTTAGCGGCAAGTTCTTCTGTAAACGCTGTGTCATCAGCAGGGTATGGGAAAGCGATTGAGATAATTAATGTTGACGAGTTTGCAAGCGGAACGCGCAGTCTTCCAAGTCCGGAAAAAACCTGAGAGTTATCCGGGTGCGCGGATATCTGATTTGTTTCATTTTTTCCAAAGCTGATCAGCGGTTCATTGCCTTTGCGCACAAGACCTATAATGGTGCCGGTTAAAATCAGTAAAATCAAAACGGCTGTTATCGAAAGTAAAATATAATATATTATCCGGTGTATTTTTTTACTGTCTGAATTTATTTTTATCATTAAATAAAAATAGATCATTTTAAAAAAAATGTCAGCAGGCGGACGGATAGCGTCATGTTTTGCGATATTCCAATATATTGACAAAACGGCAAAAAACAGATATTTTAATACATGCGGCATAAGAAATAAATGCCGGAGGATAATTTGAAATATACAAAGAAATTAATATTGATCAAATATATTTTTCCGGTTTTTCTGATTTTTATTGTTTTTCCGTGTTGTCTTACAGCTCAAGCGGCAAAGAAATCGCCCGGTGAAGCCAATGTCTTATCTCAGGGAGCCGCGCGCAATTTGGACGCAGCTATTGGCGGCAATTCAGACGGCAGTATAAGACAGACAACTGTTACTGCGCCTGCAGAGTTTACAAGCGGCGGAAGACAGCCTGCATGGGTAAGCGATCCTTACACTGTTTACAGAAAAGATGTTTTTCTTGCGGCAGTAGGCTCAGGATCAAACCGCGATGAAGCAGCCGCAAAAGCGTATGTCGAACTTATTTCACAATTCAGCCGTTCTGTTAAATCCGAATATACAGTCGCGGTAAATTATACAGAAGCTCTTAAAAGAGGCGCGGTGAGCGTTTCTAATGACACGACTATCAGTGACAGAATAATTACAGCGGCATCAATGGATAATCTTATCGGAGCGCAGATAGGCAATGTCTGGGATTCAAAACGCGGCGCTGTGTATGCGGCTGCGTATCTTGATATCGAAAGGACTATATCAATTTATACTGATTTTATTATTTTTAACTGCCGGAATATCGATATGCTTACATCCATGACCGCCGCGGAAAAAAATACTCTGGATGGATACGCGCGTTACAGGCTTGCTTCTCTTATCGCAGGCATTAACGCAAATTTCGCGGGAATTGTAAATTTTGCAGGCGGCTCAACTTCGCAGTTTAATTTAAAAACGCCCGAATCTTATAATCTGGAAGCTGCAGGCATTATACGAAACATTACTGTGATTGTGCGCGTCAGCGGAGATCGCGCGGATCGAATTCAAAATGCGTTTGCTCAGGCTCTGGGCAGTGAAGGGATCAGGACAAGAGGAAATAATCCTTATTACGTTTTGGATGTAGATGTGGTTACAAGCGAAGTTATGTATCCTGCGGGCAATAATGATTATAAATGGTGCCGTATCGAATTAAACGCAAACCTGATAGAAATCTCCTCCGGCGCTTCGCTGCTTGTGTTTGTGCATAACAACAGAATAGGTCATACTACCTATGATTACGCGGAAAATGTGGCTTTCATGAGCGCAGAAAAAGATATTGCCGAAACATATACATCCGCGTTACGCAAATATCTTGCGTCTCTGATACCGGCTAATTGAGCCTGTTGCAAATTTTGGAACGGTCTCAGTTAATGGATTTATTTTTAAAAAGGTTTCTTATGAAACTTTTAATATTTATCAGGAGAAAGAAATGAAAAAATTTTATGTATTGTTCATTGTAATGCTGGTTTTTACGCTGGTAATCAGCTGCGGATCAAGCGCCAAGGTTAAAGCGCCGAATTGGGTGAATGAAAAAGTGCCGGACGATGTCATCTGGGGAATTGGTTTTGCAAAACTGGAAAACTCTTCGCTTGGAATGGAATTGGCGACAACGCGCGCTCAGCGAGACGCAGCCCGTCAAATCAGCGCTATTGTTCAGGCAATGTTAGTTGATTACGCAAATGAATCAGGACTTTCGAGTAATCCAAGGTCGCTTGTTGCGATAGAAAATATCGGAAGAAACCTGATTAACATGAACATTACAGGTTCTGCCATCAATGCCCGCGAGCAAATGTCCGACGGCACATGGTTTGTCCGCATTTCGCTCAGTAAATCTGAAGCATCCCGCCAGGCAAACGCTGCCGCAAGAAATGAACTTGCCAACTATGCCGAGTTTAGGGCTGATCAGGCTTTGAGACAGCTTGATTATCAGATTAGGAATACTCCGTCAACGCCTGAGCCTAACGGGTCTTATTAAGAGGCAGGAGTTTATCATGGCAGGATTATTAAATACAGACGCGGTAATTCAGGTAGGTATAATTGTAAAGGATGTTGAGAAAACAAAATTGAAATGGGCGGAATTTTTCGGCGTTCCTGTTCCCGCGACTGTTGATGCGGGTGATTATGAAGTTACCCAGACAAAGTATAAAGGGAAAGCCGCGCCGAAATCGAAATGTAAAATGGCTTTTTTTAATGCAGGCGCTAACATGCAGCTTGAACTGATTCAGCCGAACGGCGAAAAAAGCACATGGCAGGATTTTCTTGACAAAAAAGGCGAAGGAATTCACCACATCGCTTTTATGGTTAAGGACACAAAAAAAGTTTTAGAAACCTGCGAAGAGAAAGGTGTAAAATGCATTCAGCAGGGTAAATACGGAGACGCAAGCGGCGAATATGCGTATCTTGATACTGTAAAGGATTTAAAGTGCATTATTGAAACTCTGGAAAGTTATTCCAGATAAGAAATAATTTTTCCTTTGTCCATTACCGCGATTTTATCGCAAAGATACTCAACCGCGGCTTTGTTATGCGAAATGAACAGGATGCCAAGCTTTAAATTTTTATGCAGTTCCTTAAACAGGTTCAGTATTTGCGCGCCTGCCGATACGTCAAGCGAACTGATTGCTTCATCGGCGATTAGAAGCTGCGGTTTTAAAATGAGGGCGCGTCCAATGCAGACGCGCTGTTTTTGACCGCCGGAAAGTTCGTGCACATGCCGGGATTTGTAGGAAGGATCAAGTCCTACGCGAAGCAGCATTTCATCAACTTCCCTTGATCTTTCCTTCGGCGCGCCTGTTTTGTGTATATGCAGCGGCTCTTTCATCAGCCATCCGATTTTTTTTACAGGATTTAATGAAGCTCCCGGATCCTGAAAAATCATCTGAATACCGTCGGTTTTATTTTTTAATTTTTCGCCGCAAAAAAGAATTTCACCTTCATAATCAGCAATTCCAAGTATACATCTTGCGAGTGTGGTCTTGCCGCATCCTGATTTGCCTGTTAAACCAAATATCTCTCCCTTTTGAATTTCCAGATTTATTTTATTTAACACATGTTTTTTCTCGATTCTTCCAAATGGACCAATCTTTCTGTCGGTGTAAACATTTGAGACATCTCTTATGGAAAGCAGGCTCTCTTTCATTTATCACCTTCTGGATAATAGCAGTAAACCTTTCGCAGNGTCTCTTCGCCGAGAAAAAAATCCGGCGGAAAGGTTTCTTTGCAGATACTCCGGGCTTTGCCGCAGCGGGGAGCGAAAGGACAGCCCTGCAATTGATCTTCTATTGACGGAATTTTTCCGGGGATGTTTTCCAGATTTTTACCGCGTTTGTCTTTATGCGCAAGCGCGTTTACAAGAGCCATGGTGTACGGATGAAGCGGAGAGAATAATGTTTCCGCAGGACCTTCTTCTATTATTCTTCCCGCATACATAATAAGAAAACGCCTGCAAAAGTTTTGTATAATAGAAAGATCGTGAGAGATGACAATAAGTCCGGTTTTTTTCTTTTGATTCATTTCCAGTAAGAGCGAAAGGCATTTTTTCTGGCTTTCTTCGTCAAGAGAACTTGAAGGCTCGTCAGCTAACAAAAGTTTTGGATTGTTAATAACGGCAATTGCCGTCATGACTCTCTGGCACATTCCGCCGGACAGCTGATGAGGATAAGCGTCAAAAATTTTGCGAGGTTCGTTAAACCCCAGCGAGGCGAGCAGCTCTAACGCCGCTGCTGTGTCTTCTTCCTTCTGCTTTCTGCCTGCGGTCTTTTGCCTGCCAAGTTCCAGGGTTTCTGTTATCTGTCTTCCGGTTTTCATTAAAGGATTTAGAGCCTGTCTTACATCCTGAAAAATGCAGGAAATTTCCTTTCCCCTTATTGCGCGTAACTCTTTTTCGCTTAAGGACGTCAAATCATTTTTTTTATAAATTATTTCGCCGCTTGTAATGCGCACTGAAGGCGGAAGAAGGTTTGTTACAGACATGGCAGTCATGCTTTTTCCGCAGCCTGACTCTCCTGCAATTCCCAGTATTTCTTCGTCACCAACAGAAAAGCTGATATTATTTAAAATCCCAAATTCTTTGCCGTCTTTTTTTGCGCAGAGGCAGAGGTTTCTTATATCAAGCAAAATCCTGTCCTCCAATGCTTCGCCTGATACCTTCACCTAACAGATGAAAAGAAACTACAGTCAGCATTATAAAAACACCGGGAGCGAGAACGCTCCACGGAGCGTTGAAAAACCACGCTTGAGACTCCGATAACATTCGTCCCCATGAAGGATTCGGCGGCTGAATGCCCATTCCAAGATAACTCATCGCGGATTCCGCAAGAATTGCGTTTGAAAGTCCAATCACAGACGCTGAAAGTAATGAGGGAACCATGTTTGGCAGGATATGGATAAATGTTATGCGAAAGAAACCGGCTCCCATGATTTTTTCCGCCTGAATGAAAACGGCGTTTTTGTACTGCATTGCTCCTGTCCGCATAATGCGCGTGTAACTTGGAATAAATAAAATAAACAGAGCCAGAAATAAACTGAAGCTGCTGTTGTCAAGAACTGCGACCATAAGGAGCGCAAGGACAATTCCAGGAAAAGAGCTTAATGTGTCGATTATCCTCATTATGATTTCGCCAGTTATTCCTCCAAGGTATCCCGCGAGAAGACCGAGTAGACAACCCGCTGCTGCGGCGCTTGCCACTGTGCAAACCGCGAGAATCAATGAATTCCGCCCTCCTGCCATGATGCGCGAAAAAATATCTCTTCCAAGATTATCAGTTCCAAAAATATGATTTGAATTGGGAGACGTTAGGTGAATATTATGGTCTATTTGATTGTAATCGTGAGGAACCCAGACTAAACTTATTACCGACATTAAAATTATAAAAACAGCGATGACAGCTCCAGTTATCAGCTGACCGTTTAATTTCATCTGATTTTCCTTGCCTGCTTGATTTTTGGATCTATTATCATGATTACAATGTCTGCAAGCGTATTGGCTGTTATTACTATGAAGGCGATGTAAACCATTAACGCCTGAATCAGCGGATAATCTCTGGAGCTGATTGCTGATATCAATAACATTCCGATTCCCGGAATCTGGAAAACCTGCTCGATAATTATGCTACCGGAAAATACTTCCGCTATTATCATGCCGAGCATTGTTACGGCAGGAAGGCATGCGTTTTTAAAGACATGCCGGAATAAAATATAAAAATCGCCTGCTCCCTTGCTTTTTGCCGTCCTTACATAATCTTTTTGCAGTTCCGAGAAGATCGATCCTCTTAAAAATTTTATAAGGATCGCGGAATTCGGAATTGCGATTGCCAATGCGGGAAAAAACAGGCTGCCGAAAAAAATAAAAAAATTTTCGTTATAATCAATGAAGTTGCCCGGAATTATCCGCATCATGTTAAAGCCGAAGCCGAAGATGAAAATAAAGAGAAGACCCAGGAAAAAACCTGGCGTGCTGATTCCTGCGGCGGTAAAAAAATTAACTATGTTATCGGTTATGCTTCCTTCGCGTTTTGCTGTAAAAAGCGAAACAGAAAAGGAGATGATCAATATTAAGAAAACAGAAAAAAGGGCAAGTGAAACTGTTACAGGCAGGCGATTCGAAATTAATGCGGAAATCGCTTCTCCCCGGAAACTGTATGAGTGTCCCGGATTGCCGCTTATAAAATTAACAAGCCAGTTAAAGTAACGGACAAAAACATTTTCGTCAAGACCCATTTCTTCGCGTAACGTTTCAAGCTGCTCCGGAGTCAGCCATAATCCTCCAAGAGAGCTTGCCGCGTCGCCGCGAATGACGCTGAAAATTAAAAAACAAAATACAGATACCAGAAAAAGAGTGATAATTGTCGCAATTATTCTTTTCGGTATATAATTCAATTATTTTTTTATCCCGTAAATTGATGCGAAATCAATGACGTATAACGGATAGTCCAGCGCGCCTTTAAAGGTATCCGCCTTAAAAGCGATAAGATAAAGAATATCCTGTATATATACGCTTGCGGCGTTATCTGTAATTATTTTTTGAGCTTCTTTATATAGCTTAACCCGTTCGGTCATGTCTGTTTGCGCCGACGCAGCGTCGTATATCCTGTCAAAATCGCTGTTGTTAAAATTAATAAAATTATTTGAAGCGTTTGAATGATAACGCGAAAGAAATCCGCGGGGAGATACGCTGGTGCTGTCAAGGGTAATGATTGTCGCCTGATACTGCCTGCCGGAGTAAACATCGGAAAGCCATGTCGAAAAGTCAACCAGTTTTATTGACGCGCTAACGCCGATCTTTTCAAGCTGGTCTGTAATCACCTGCGCCGTATCAACATGCATTGTAAAATTTGAAGGAACTGTAATTTCCAGCGAAAGCCTGTTGGAGTTACTGAATCCGGCTTGAGAAAGAAGATCGATGGCTAGTTGAGGATTATACGGATAGGACAATGAATCATTGTAATAGACAGATAACCCAGGAATTAAAGGGCTTCCTGACGGAGTGCCCTGACCAAAAAATGCCGCGTCAATTATCCCCTGAATGTCAATGCCGTAATTGAGGGCGCGGCGGACCCGTATATCGTCGAGAGGAGCTGCCGTATTATTAAGCGCAAGCAATTGTACGCCTGCCGACCTGTTGTTAAAAATATCAAATTGTTTGCTGTCAAGCTGAGCCGCCATTGAGCCTGTTATAAAAGCGCCGTCGATGCTGCCGCCGCGTAACGCGACCATCAGCGTATCAAAATTTGCAAAAAACACAAGCGTTACTTTTTCCAGATGCGGCAAATCTTTCTGCCAGTAATTTTCAAATTTTTTTAAAACAAGATTTCTCTGCGGCGTATAACTTTCAACAAAAAAAGGACCGGTTCCTGTTATTGTTTTTTCACGATCTAAAATATCAGATTTAACAATTCCTGCTGTCATGTACGGCAGAAAATCAGGATCTGCGTTTTTTAAATTTATTCTGATTTTATTATCCGGGATAATTAATATTTCTTCTATATTATTCAAACCTGTAAATTTTTGGTTAATTGCGGTTTCCAGACTGAATTTTACATCGGCAGGAGTTACAGGCGAGCCGTCGTGGAAAAGCACGTTTTCTCTCAGCGTAAAAATATAAACAAGCGCATCCTGTTCAATTGACCATGACTGCGCGATACCCGGCATAAATGTTCCGTCTGTATTTGGTTTAACGAGCCCTTCAAAGACATTAAAAAGAATGCTTCTGCCGTCCGCGGTGTTTGCAGGATTAAGCGGATCAAGAGTTGTAGGTTCTGTTGTAAAACCATAACGCAGCTCGTTTTGACTGTCTTCTTTATTGCCGGTGCAGGAGGGAAGGAGAGCGATTAATATTAATAACAATACTGTTGTTGTTAATATTTTTGTCTTTTTCATAAAATAACTCCATGACATTTATTTTAATAATTATTATATAGATTTTAAGTCTCAGTGGGAATTAGCTGCTAAGGATTTCCTCAGGAGACAAGTCTGGAATATTCCAGCTTTTAATTTGAGGTGCGAATACCTCAGTAATTGGTAATTTTGATTAAACCGCGGATAAAAACTCTCTTTCCGCTTTGTTTTTAAACAAAGAAATCTCTTCCTTTTCCTGTACGGATTTTTTTTACGTTCGTAATTGTTTTTGTTCGTATCGATTCATTCGCTATCTGCGGAATTTGTTTTTCGATAACCGCAGCCGCTTTTTCTTTAAATGAATCGTCTCCGTAATCCATTGAATACTCGCATAAAGTCATGAGCGCGTTCGGCAGACACACGTTTCCTATCTCGCCTGATTTTGCAAGCGACATGAAACGGTCGCCTGTTCTGCCGCCTCTGTAACATGCGGTGCAGAAACTTGGAATGTATCCGTCTTCCATCAATTCAGAAATAATTGATATTGCGCTTCTGTCGTCATTTACAAAAAACTGAGGTGTCGCGGAAATCTCCGCCGGAGGCTCAATAAGCGAAGTTTCCCGTGGTTTGGTTTTTTCATTGTTTTGCCGCTTTGTGTAACCGTATACATCAGTGCTGGAGCCTGCGCTTATCTGCGATATTCCAAGCTGCAAAAGTTTTTTTCTCATGCCGTGATTTTCCCTTGTTGATAAAATCATTCCGGTAAAAGGAACTGCAATGCGTATAACAGCAACGATTTTCGCGAATGTTTCATCATCAACAAGATTTGGAAAATCTTTGATGTTCATGCCTGATGCCGGACACAGGCGCGGAACAGAAATTGTGTGAAAGCCGGTGTTGTATTTTTTTTCGAGATGCTCGTTGTGGAGCAGGAGCCCCATTACATCAAAATAAGGATCCGCAAGCCCGAATAAAACGCCGCCTCCTACATCATCAATGCCAGCGTCCTGAGCGCGGTCGAATGCGTTTAGATGCCATAAATAATCTTTTTTGGGACCCGCTATATGAACCTGATTGTATACAGGCTCATGGTAAGTTTCCTGAAACAGAATGTAAGTACCGATGCCGGCTTTTTTTAATTTGCGGTAGTCTTCGATTGTAGTAGCGGCGATATTTACATTGACGCGCCTTATTTCGCCGTTTTCAAACTTCATGCCGTAAATTGTTTTAATACATTCGATAATATAATCAATTGGGCAATTTTCACCTGACTCTCCCGCTTCGATTGCAAGGCGCTTGTGCCCCATCATCTCAAGGATTTTAACTTCCTGGCGCACTTCATCCATGGTAAGGCGGCGCCTTGCAAAATTATTATCATTATTAAAACTGCAGTAAACGCAGCGGTTTACGCAAAAATCGCTTACATAAAGCGGAGCGAACATTACAATCCTGCTGCCGTAAATTTTTTTCTTGATATTCCCCGCTATATTAAAAATTTTTTCTATATGCCCGGGATTTTTCGTTAAAAGCAGAGCCGCTGTTTCTTTGTGGGAAAGAGAGATTCCGTTCTGCGCCTTTTCCAGAGATTGATTTATGCCGGCATCACCGGCAAATTTCGCGTTTTCCAGCAAATCTTCAATATATTTTTGGTTTATAAAATTTGTTTCCATCTTATACCAGTATAATGATCAGGATTATTTTTGTCATTACAGGAATTAAAAAAGTTAAGTTTGCTCAATGTTTTTTAATTTTTTCATTTTTATAAAAAAAGCAATTGTCAGCGGAACCATCGCGCCTGCCCATGCAAGCGGATTTGCGAAACAAATCCCTGTAAACCCGAAAGCTCTTCCCAGAATTATCGCGGCGAAAATGCGCATCGTAAGTTCCATAATGCCTGCAATTGTCGGTGTTATGCTGTCGCCCATTCCCATTAGAGACTGTCTTATTATAAAAAGCATCGCAAGAAAAATATAACAAAAACTGTTAATAAGCAGGTATGTACGCGCCATGAATAGAGTTTCCGCCGATTCGTTTCCCAAAAAAATACTTGGGAAAAAATTCCCGGAAAAATAAAAAACTATCGCTATTGCAATACAATAGATTAAAGCGATGATCGAAATATCAGCGATGCCTTTGCGGATACGGTCAAATTTTTTCGCGCCGTAATTCTGCGCCGAATATGTAGTCATCGCTCCGCCGAACGAGTAGAGTATCATAAAAGCAAGAAGGTCAACCCTGTTGGCTCCTGTAAACGCTCCGACCGCTATTGTTCCAAGCTGATTGAGCGCGTATGTTACAGTTATCGAGCCGATTGCGATAATGCTCATTTGAAATCCGACAGGAAGAGCCAGCTTGAGATGTTTTGATATTTCTCCGTGATCAAAACGCCAGTCGCTTAAATGCAGTTTTAAAATCGGCATTTTTTTTACAAGGAATAAAAGGCAGAGCATTCCTGAAATAAACTGGGATATTACTGTGGCAAGAGCTATCGCCCACAATCCTGTATGGAAGATCAAAATGAAAATAAGGTCTAAAACAATATTAACAACACATGCAATTGCCAAAAAATATAACGGAGTGCGGCTGTCGCCGACCGAACGCAGAACATTGGCGAATAAATTAAAAAGAACAGCCGTAGGAATTCCCCAAAAGATGGTAACGATATAACTGTACGAATCGTCGATTATTTCAGGCGGCGTTCTTAAAAATTCCAAAAGAGGTCTTGCGCATAACACGCTTATAATTGTAAGAATTACCGCAAGACCCGTGCTTGCTATAATTGTCGCGGCGAAACTTTTTCTTACTCCTTCAAAATCTCCCGCGCCGAAACGCTGGGATGTTAAAATAGCCGCGCCTATTCCAAAACCGTTAATAAAACCGAGTATTAAAAAACTAATGCTTCCTGTTGAGCCGACTGCCGCGAGAGCGTTAATTCCGATATAGCGTCCGACAATAAAAGTATCAGCTATATTGTAGGAATGCTGGAAGATGTTTCCGATAAAAAGCGGAATCGCAAATATTAATATTTGAATTACAGGATTGCCGACAGTGAGATTTTTTACCATGATGTATTACCTAATTCTCCTGTTGTATTTAATTAAACATTGCTATACTTCGTTTTAGTATTCCTGTTATATGGGCGATTGCTATCCCGTAATTTGTAAACGGAATGTTTTGCTCACAAGCAAGATTTTTACGGTACTGCATCTCGCGTTCATTCAGCATACAGGAACCGCAATGAATAATCAACTTGTAAACCGATAAATCCGCCGGAAAATCGCCGCCGGAGCAAAAACAAAAATCAGGCTCGCTTTTACAATGATTTTTTATCATCCTGGGAAGCTTGACAGTTCCTATATCATCACATTGCCTGTGATGAGTGCATCCTTCGCAGATTAAAATTTTATCATTATCATTTATGTTATCCAGAGCTGCCGCGCCTTTAACTGCGGTTTCCAAAAAGCCCTTGAAGCGCGCGAATAAAATCGAAAACGAAGTGAGAGGAATCTCCTGCGGCACAACTGCGGAAACCTGCGCAAATACCTGGCTGTCTGTGATTACAAGAGCCGGTTTCTTTCCCATGCTGACAAGTGTCTGTTCAAGCTCGCTTTCACGGACAGCAATCGCCGTACTGCCGGCTTCCAAAATATCGCGGATCATCTGCTGCTGAGGAAGGATCAGCCTCCCCTTGGGCGCCGCTTTATCAATTGGAATAACAAGCACGATAAAATCATTTTG
>JGI24695J34938_10000523_pt1 | contig 37385 bp, 29 predicted proteins | sample TergutCo191P3_FD_34938 | JGI IMG/M metagenome (IMG submission 34938)
GCTCTGGTTTTCCGGCTGGGCATGGCGATAAAAACTCCGGTTTTACCCTCAATGATCTTTATATTGTGAACTACAAAGCAATCGTCAAAAGTCACTGTTACATAAGCTTTTGGCTTACCGCCGCCAGTCACTTTGCGGACCCTGATATCTGTAATTTCCATAAGCTCCTCTCTCCTTTGAGGTCCAAAGTATAAACTCAATACATTACCATATTAAGTCCATTGACATTCATTGTAATATTGATTTCGCGTGAAAGCAAGCGAAATATTTTCTTTTTGCGGCGCGATTTTTTTATTTTATAAAGTTCTATACAAGTTTTTATCACAAAAATTTTACATATAGTAAGTTTTTGTTGTCTTTACAAAACACCATTTTTTAGATAATAAACCATTAGTCTTTTCAGCCAATTTTTGGTCAGAAAAAATTCCAAAACAGGTGGAACCGGAACCGGAAAGACCCGCGAACAGCGCTCCTGAATGTTTTAAACTCGAAATAATTTCATTGTATATAGATTTTTCACGCTCGTTAAAAACCGGTAAAAACGAATTTAAAAAAGAAAAATTATTAATATTGAATTTGCCGCGAATCCCATTTGGTTTTACGTTAAGCTTTTGTAAAATCGGTTTACAATCCGCTGTTTCATCTATAATTTTAAAAGATCGCCTGTTTTCATCTAACAGCTTAAAAGCCTCAGCGGTATTACTTTTAAAGCCGGGGTTTACTAGCGTGAGATTCATTAGCGGCAGTTTAACAGGGTTAATAATTTCGCCTCGTCCTGTAACAACAGCGGCGGGAATTTTATAAAGGAAGAACGGGACATCGCTTCCAAGAGCTGATCCCATCTCAAGCAGGGCTTCGCGTTTTAGCGGAAAACCAGCGGCTTCATTTAAAGCCATAAGAGCCGCCGCCGCGTCAGAAGACCCCCCGCCAAGCCCTCCGCCTGAAGGGATATTCTTTTCGAGCCTGATTTTTACACTATCGGAAAAGCCGGTGTTCCGGCGGAAAATCGTTACAGCTTTGTAAATTATATTTTCCTTCATTGGAACATCAAAAAAATCCGCGTCCGTTTTATCAAGCTCAATTATACAATCTTCATCCTGATCTTTTAAATTAAATTGAAAATGTAAAAAATCGCAAAAATCAACAGCTAAAAACACGCTTTCTATGTTATGAAAACCATCATCTCTTTTATCTTTAATATCCAGATGGAGATTGATTTTAGCCGGAGCGAAAACCGTTAATTCTCTTGTATTTAAAGGCATACAATTAAGAATAGCATAATTTGAAAAAAAAATTAAAAACCTGTTGACAAATTAATATATCCTCCCTTATGTTTCTTATTAGGGAAGCTTTTTTGCTTCTTAATCCAATTTAGATTCAAGATATATACCAATTTAAAGGGAGATCATTATGATTCTGAATCTACCGCCGAGCCGTGATACAAATGCAGACGCCCGGCAAGAAGCACATATAAATCAGTGTGCGGCAGAAAATGAAGAATTGGCGCTGATGCCTGTAAGCGCTAGCGAGTCGGATGGTAATGAATTACCGGATTTCATCCTCAGCGGATACAGTGACATGGACGATGATGACATGGATGACGATTTTGATGATGACGACGACTACGAGGACGAAGACGACGATTTGGAAGATGATGACGATGATGATGACGAAGACGACGACTATGATGACAGTGATGACTACGAGGACGAAGACGATGACTACGAGGACGAAGAAGACGAAGACTGGGACGATGAAGACTGAGTAAATCCAGCCTTCGGATGATCTATCGGTGTCCGCGGCGCGGACGGTTGGATAAATCCAACCTCAATTATTCACAGTTTATAATTTATTCCGCGCCGGCGCGTTTAGACTTATTTAGGTCTGCATCCTTCGGATGATCAATTGGCGCCCAAAGTCTCTCAAGATCGTAGAATTCGCGGGTGGCGGGAGTCATCAGATGGATAATTATATTTCCAAGATCGATTAAACGCCATTCGTCATCAGGATTTTTACCGGAGCTTCCAGAAAAATCGATGTTATTTTCGCCGCAAAATATTTTTAAATGACGACCAAGACCGTCCATATGCGTCTTGCTAGTTACTGTCGCGATAATAAAATAATCCGACCAGTTGCATATACCGCGCAAGTCCAGCAGTGACACATTCAATCCTTTATGCTCGCGTAAAAGTTCCGCTACAGACGCCGCGGTATTTTTATTGATTGCCGGTGACATATCTTCCATTAAAGTTCCTTCCGATAAGCAATGTGATATCGGCCTGTGTTTCGGTAAAAATAATAAATTCATTATCCATTTCATCAAACGCGGTAAGTTCGCGCACAATATTAGTACACCGGATAATTTCGGCGAAATCGTTTACAAGCCTTTGATCGCCTGAACGGTGAATAATTATAGTGCTCTCATAATCATTTTTATCGGCGTTCCCTACTGAGATAATGTTATACCCAAAACTTTCCAAAAGCTCCCTTGTTCTGCCGGCAAGCCCTGTAACTGTCGTTCCGTTTAAAACCTCCACAGTAAGGGCGCGCTCTATCAGGTAATCCTCGATATCGCTTGTAAGAGTGCCTAATGTCTGCCTAACAATTTCTTTTATCAGGTTCCCGTCAAAAAGCGGAATGACAAGCGTCTGCCCCGATACTTCCCGTAAATTTCCGCTTACCGACTGTATGTTAATTCTTTCAATATCAATATTCGCGAACTCGTCAAGCAGGCTTGTTAAAGTACGCTGATTCATTGATGTTCTGAAAAGCGAATAATACAGCTTTGCCGCTGAAGGGTTTTTTAAATATTCATTCATCTGAATCTGACGGTTTATAATGCCAAGAAATAGCCGCTGCCTGCGGGAAATCTCAACTTCAATTTCCTCATGAGGAAGCCTGTAGGTCGCGTAAAGACTCGCCTTGTCACCGTCAAGAACGGTCATGCCGGATGGAAACAAAATTATGCCGTCTGCGTCCCTGAAAAAAACAGGCGATGGAATAAAAATTTCGACGCCTTCCAGAAGATCAACAATTGATACAAGATTCTCGCTCGTGATAATGACAGAAAAATTAATATCTATTCCAAGAAGTTTCTCAATTTCATTTTGATAAGCGTTAATCCTCGCGGGATCATATACCCTGTCGATTCTGTCAACGCGGTTAATCCTTGGAAGCAAAAGCCCCAAATCGCCGGGAATGTCAAAAACCGCGGCTCTTTTTGTGGCGGGGTAATACATAAGCACAAATGTGCTTAATGGTGTTTTGTTATCCTCAAAAACAAATAATGTGTTGATAACGCGGTTCGCGGCGACTGCGTCTCCTACAGGATTACTGCGGAAAGTTAAAACAGAAAAAACGATTCCAAAAACGAGAATTACAACAATTAACACAAGCAAAAGAAAAGATGTATCTCTTTTTTGAATTTTCAATTTAACTTCCTGATTAATTTTTTATTTTATTTAGCAGCAATAAAGTTTCTTTGGATAAATTTAATTCTTTCGCCTTAAGTTTTACAATAGTCTTCTCAAGAACCGCGAAAAGAATTTTATCAAGATCAGTTCCATTGGCGCAAAGCTGCCTTAACGCCGGATCGATATTTCTGGTTACTTCGGTTTTATCGGCGATGTAAACAATTTTCGCGAGCAGTCCCATTTTATCGCTTCCAAACGTATGATACGCGACAGCTTCCAGCACTTCTATATTATTAATAAAGAACCGGTCTCTTAGCAATATAGCCGCCGCCTTTCCGTGAAGCAGATTTGGTCTTCCTTTCTCTATCGAGGATACTTCATATTCGTGTTTGCCGGATTTTAAAATTTTTAATATATGCTTGCCTTCCATCTGCTTCGCGAGATCATGCGCGATCCCCGCGAGATATCCAGCTTTTGGATCGATATTAAAACGGCGGCATAAATCGACAGCCGCGAGGGCGGTATTTCTGGAATGAAGGAAACGCTCCGCGCTTAAAATTTGGCGCGCTGTCTCTTCGATACGCAGGATATTTTCTAAACCGCAGTCATCGCTCGCGCCCGAATATTTTTCTTTTGGCGTATCGTCAAAACCGTAAAGTTTTCTGTCTTCGATTAAAGCTCTTACCCCCTGGGGCACAAGAGAATGCCAATCGCTGTTCTCTTTGATTTTATGCCTTACCTTGCTGGAAGAAATATCCAATGTTTCATTCTCCAGCTGTATACGCGGGAACGGGTAATCAACAGGAGCCTCGTTATTCCGCCTTACTACAGCGACTTCCGCGAGTTCCAGAATTTTTTCATAATCGCGCCATTTTGTAAACTCAGGCGCGAGATCATCACCGATTATTAAAACAGGTTTACAGGAAGGCCTGTAACGCGCGATTATATCCTCGATGGTGTGGATAGTATAGGATATCCCTTCCTTTTTAATTTCGCAGTTGTCGAGCGCGTACCGGTAATCGCCGCGGATTGCCGCCGCTGTCATATCGATTCTGTCCTTTGTGTGCGATTCATGATTAAAAATATGCTCGGTTTTATCGATTTTAAAAGGAGAACGAAACGCGGGTATAAAAATAACTCTGTCTAACCCTAAAGCTGTATAAGCCTTTTCCGCGGCAAAAAGATGCCCAAGATGAACAGGATCAAAGCTTCCGCCAAGAATACCAAGCTTCATTACAACTCCTCATCAAAAAAATCATCATAATTTTCTTCTTTAATGTCATCTTCCGGTTCTTCAAAAACATTTTCTTCTGTCAGACGCATAAAAGCAAGAGATAATTCCTTTATGCCGCCGCCAGAAAAAACAGAAACGCCAAGCGCCTGTTCATCAGGATATTTCGCCGCGAGAGCCGAGAATCTTTCCCCGTCTTCATCCAAATCAGTTTTAGAGCCGATAATAAGACGTTTTTTTGAAGTAAGATTAGAACCTTCTTCCAGCGCCGAGTATGAATCAAGCTCGCTTAACAATGTGTCGAAAGCTTCTAAATAGTTATCATCGCCGAGATCAATCAAAAAGGCGAGCGCTTTTGTTCTTGAGATATGTTTTAAAAACCTGAAGCCAAGACCGGCTCCTTTTGACGCTCCTTTGATAAGGCCCGGAATATCGGCGATGATAATGTCTTTATCGTCAATTGTTAAAACGCCAAGATTGGGTATTTTTGTCGTAAACGGATAAGGCGCGATTTTTGGTCTCGCGTTTGTAAATCGATCAAGAAGGCTTGATTTTCCCGCGTTGGGAAAACCCACAAGCCCTATGTCCGCGATAATTCTAAGCTCAACTTTAATTTTTTTTGTGATGCCGGGTTTTCCGGCGAGCGCCTTACTCGGAGCCTGATTCACGGAAGACTTAAAATGAATGTTTCCCCAGCCCCCATTGCCGCCTTTTAAAAATAAAAAATCATTTTTACTGCCGGAGAAATCATGTATCAGATCATTTGTTTCTATATCGCGGATTACAGAGCCGGGCGGCAGGGGAATAATTATATCCTCTCCGTTATGACCATATTTACCGGCACCGCTGCCGTCGCGGCCGTTCTGCGCTTTAAAACAATTTTTGTACCTAAGGTGAGCGAGCGTTCGCAAGTTGCGGCGGACGGAAAAAATAACGTTTCCTCCCCTGCCGCCGTCTCCGCCCGCGGGTCCGCCGCGCGGAACATACTTTTCCCGCCGGAAAGCGGCGCATCCGTTGCCGCCCGAACCGGAAGAAACTTCGATTATCGCCTCGTCAGCAAACTTTTCCAAATTATAAAAGAGGCGGTTGTTTAATTTACTTTTACTACCGAGGCGAGTTTTCTGCCGCGGCGCTGGTGGAAACTTACTTTACCGTCAGCGAGAGCGAAAAGAGTATAATCGCCGCCGCAGCCGACATTGTCTCCGGGATGTATTTTAGTTCCCCGCTGACGGGCTATGATTGTGCCGGCTTTAATTAAAGAACCGTCCGACGCTTTTATACCCAAATACTGTGGGTTTGAGTCTCTGCCGTTTTTCGCTCCGCTTCCGCCGCGTTTTCGCGCCATATTATCCTCCTGCGTCAGGAATAAACTTCCTGATTGTTAATTTACATTTATCCGGGAACTCCTCCGCTACGGACAAAAGCCCGCGAATAAGGAATTCACCCGCGGCGAAAAGGAAATCCTTTCCATTCGCGTTATACTCAGTTTCAAGCCAAAGACGCCCTTTTTCAGGAGCGCCGCCTTTTAAAACAATTCCTTCTCTGTCCGATAGAACATCCAACGCTGTCCTTAAAAGAACAGATACAGCGGCGCATACAATATCGGTTCCGGTTTTACCGGCGCCCGCGTGACCTGCCGCTTTACACGCTCTTAATATACCTTCAGAATCCAGGACTGCTTCTATTTCGATCACCTGATTTACGCGGAAATATCGCCTATTTTAATAATGGAATATTCCTGTCTGTGACCTTGTTTTCTGCGGTAATCTTTTTTTGGTTTATATTTAAAAACGATAATTTTATCATCTTTTCCGTGCGACTCAACGACAGCGGACACTTTCGCGCCGCCGACATAAGGGCTGCCGACTTTTACAGAACCGCTTTGATTTTCAGCCCCATCCGAAACTAACAGAACAGTGTCAATATCGATGGCGGTTCCGGGATCAGCGTCAATTTTATCAACTTTTATAAGGGCGCCTTTTTCGGCTTTGTATTGTTTTCCCTTAAATTCCACTAAAGCGTACATTATTCTCTCCAAATTTGTCTTATGAATATTACAATATAATAAAAAAATAATTAAGTCAAGGCGCGAAAAACAACCGGCGGCGCTTCGGCGAAAAACCCCGGTTTAATGACCAACAAGAAGCCTTCCGACATTATAAAGTTCCTGAATCTGGGTATAAACAGCGGGGCGTTTTACAGCCTGCGCTCTGTCAATCTCGACAAGAAATACATAAAGTTGATTTAACTGATCAGCGAAAAGCTGGAGATTGGCTTTAAAATTGCTTGCCGCCATATCGCGCAGAATTTTATCGTTTGTACTGGGCATCGCGCTCATTTTATTTCTGAGGGTCGGCAGCATATTATTGCGGGCAACCTCCACAAATCTCGCGCAAGCGGCAATCTGGCGGTAAAGCTCGTCAAGATGAAATCCCTGATACAGATACATTTCCATTTTTTCGGTAAGCGTTTCGATGTGATCCCATGTGGTTTTATCAATATTAAGCTGCAATAGTATTGGACGTAAAAAACGGTTAGAAATATTCGACCGGTAATGCGCGCCAATTTGCTCTATGAGGCCGATAATCCTGGCGTCTTTTATGCGATCCAAGCACACCCCCGGAATTTATGGTAACATCCAAATGACAGATTGACAAGCATTCGGGGGGTAAATAAACTTATCACTATGTTACCGCGTATAATCGGCAAAGCGGCGTGCGTTTTATTACTCGCTTTTTTATTTTTCTCCTGCAATGAAGCTGACGCTGTGCAGATTTGGACAGATCGCCCGGAATTTGCCTTATACGGCGAATATTATAATAACTCGCAAAATCAATACAAAGTTAATGTGCGGTACATGGAGCTGCCTGCGAATGAGTTAAGCAGATCAAACAGCCCGGATATCATTATCGCGAGCCACTTAAAAAATTCCTCAATGCAGTCAAATTTTAAAAATATAAACAATGTTTTCGGAACAAGAAAATTATCAAGGAATATTTTTTACCCTCTTCTGCTTGCCGCGGGCAGGATAGAAAGAAATCAATTTCTGCTTCCTGTATCATTTAACATTCCGGCGCTGATTTTTTCCAGGGAAAATGAACAGGAAATGTCAAACCAGTTTACAGTCAGCTTTGATGAAATAAAAGAAATAAGTTTAAAATATAATATTATAAACTCAGGCTCTTATACGCGCATGGGATTCTCGCCGTTATGGAATAACCGTTTTTTGTTTACAGCTTCCGTATTAAAAGGCGCGTCTTTCAGGGAAGACACATCGCAGCAGGGGCAGGCAAGATCATCAAACAGGAATCCGCTGATATGGGATTCAAACGCGCTTGAACAATCAATGTTATTTATTAATAACTGGACTGGCGAGATTAATACATCCAGCCAGATGGAAGAGGATTTTACGTTTAAATATTTTTATGAATCGCCTGAAAGATTAATTTTATCAGGACGGATATTTTTCTCGTTCATAGAAAGCAGCTCTCTTTTTTTAATTGGCTCTGATGTAATGCCCGCGCTGGATTACCGCTGGATAATGGAAGAAGAAATGATACCGTTAACGGAAGATATGATAATGCTCGGCATTTCAAAATGGGCGAAATCAGAGACTGCGGCGAGAGCGTTTATATTATGGTTTTTTAACATGGAAAACCAGCGCCAGCTTCTGGATTATTTTAGATCAAACAAATTAAACGAAAATATATTCGGAATTTGCAGGGGATTTTCCGCTTTAAGCGCGGTAACGGAACAGGTTTATCCTGTTTTTTATCCTGAGCTTTTGGGAAGGATGCCGCCCTCGGAATATTTTCTGGAACCAAATCAGCTGCCCGCGAACTGGGCGGCGATGAGAGAGAGAGTCATTCTTCCGTATTTAAGCGAACGCGCCAGAGCGTCAGCGGAAAATATTTACCCGCTTGAAAGGCGCATCACTGACTGGATCAGAATGAACAGGTAAGAAAAATGCGGATTAAATCAATTGATGAAAATGAAAAAGAGATTTACGACAGCGCCGTTTCGCATCCGCTTCAATCTTTCGCGTGGGGCGAATTTAAAAAAGCGATGGGGCAGAATGTTGAGAGAATTTGCCTGTTTGACGGTAACGCGGATGAGCCTGCAAGCGCGTTTCAAATTTCGTTTCACAAAATTCCGTTCGCGGGCGGAACTGTCGGATATCTGCCAAAAGGCCGCATGGCGGACACAGAGCAGATAAAAGCGTTAAAAGAAATCGCGAAAAAACAAAAAGCCGTATTCATAAAACTGGAGCCAAATGTTTACGCGGACGCGGGCAGCGCTGATGATGTTTTTAGCGGAGAAAAAAAATTTTTGCTGCGAAATGGCGCGGTATTGGGGAAAAATCTTTTTACAGAATATAATTTTCATCTTGATTTAACGCCTTCTCTTGACGATCTTTTCGCCGGTTTTAAAAGCAAGACAAGGTATAACACCCGCCTCGCCGAAAAAAAAGGCGTAAAAATTATCGAAGAATCGACAGAAAGCGGGATGGAAACTTACATCCGCCTGATGCTGGAAACAACTTCCCGCCAGAAATTTTTTTCTCACACTCCTGAGTACTACAGGATAATGTGGAATGTAATCGGTAAACAGGAAAATTCCATGATGCGGATTTTTCACGCGATGTATCAGGATAAGGCTCTTGTGTCATGGATAATTTTTTTATTTAACGGAAAACTTTACTACCCTTACGGCGCGTCAAGCGATGAGTGCCGCGAAGTGATGGCTTCTAATTTAATGATGTGGGAAATGATTAAATACGGGCATGAAAAATCCTGTACATGTTTTGATCTTTGGGGTTCTCTTGGTCCTGAGCCTGACTGCAAAGATCCTTGGTACGGTTTTCACCGCTTTAAGGAAGGCTACAGCCCGGCGCTCGCGCGAAATATAGGCACTTTCGATCTTGTGTATAAAAATTTTATGTATAAATCTTTTAATCTCGCGGATAAGCTGAGATGGTTTATCCTTCGCCGCCTCCGCCGTTAGGTAAAACGGAGTTCTAAAACAACCTTTAATGTAAAAATTAAATTTATTTTTCCGATATTTATAATGAGGAGTAATTGTTATGAGTATCGGAGCTATTCCGCATCAGGCTTTCCCAAGCATTGGTTACGCGATAAACGCCGCTTCAGGCGGAAAAGCGTCTTTGCCTGTCGCTCCGGGAATGTTAATTTACTCTCATTTTAAACATGTATCAGGAACTCCAGCCCCGGAAGGAACATCCGGCGTTAACATATCAAAATTAAAAATACTGGACACATTAATTGAGCAGCTGTCTCGGATAAAAAATCAAAAAATAGCGGATTTTGGTAATACAGAAGGAAATGATGAAGCGAGAATTAACGCTCTTATCGAACAATACCAAAAACAGTTAAAAGCCGCGTACTCAGTAAGCATGTATACCCCGGCTGCTCCAGCCGCGGGAGCGTTATTTAATATCGCCGCCTGATTCATTATATACGCGCTATTAATACTCATTTATTAAATGCAAATATGTCGCCTGTACACAGCCTTGGGAGGCTTGAATGGCAGGAATTTTTACACGTGTTTTTTGACGAGTCCGCCCGGCGTTTTAAATTTTTAATCTATAAATTAATATCCTAGCGCCAGGCAAACCCATTTACAAAACTTTATTTGACGCAGCCATAGACGCCTCCCAATGCTGAATACAGCCGCCATATTTAGATATTATAAAATAATTTTAAATGGAAGCTGTTTAAAAAATCAACATATATATTTGTTAGTATATAGCCAATACGGCATGAGAGGGAAGCTTCGGGAGCGTCTATAGCAGCTTTTGCATTGGTTGTGGTATCAAGTCCGATGGCATCAAAAACAACATGTAATATTATTAATACGGAAATTATACATAGCTGCCTGTACGGGAGCATCGGACTCGTCACATAGCGCTTGAAAAAAACCCTGCTATCCTAGCTTCCGAGGCTTCCCGTTTATGCCGTATTGGCAGTTAAAAAAAATATATCAATTATAGTTTTAGAACAGCTTTGGTTATAGATGACCCGCGTCTAAAATAATTATATCTACTCTGCGGTTATTCGCTCTTCCTTCGGGGGTATCGTTAGTTGACACAGGAGCTGTGGAGGAAAAACCCGCGATTTGGAAACTATTCTCATTTAAACCCAGAGCTGACAGATAGCGGAGTATCGCGCGGGATCGCTCCGATGACAGCTGCCAGTTATCTTCCCAGGGGCCGGCGGGATCGACATCGATTGAATCTGTGTGACCTTCAATTCTGAACTTCCTGCCGTATAATTCAGGCGAGTTTAAAAATGTTCCAAGCCGCAGTAAGATATCCCTTGATTCCTCTATATTGACGCGCGCGCTCGCGGACTCGAAGAAAACATCACCCGCGAGCGTTATAACAAGCCCCCGTTCATCATGGGTAATCCGCACCTGCTGGGATCGTATCTCAGGGGAAAAAATCGAGATAGCGCGCCGCATGGCGTTTCCCATAACTCTTCCCTGTTCCATCGAGGGCAGCGTCATGATTGTGTTGCCAAGGTCGGCGGCGCGTCCTGCCGAGATGGTAAGACCGCCCGGCGCGGAACCGATACTCGCCTGCCTCATTGATTCTGAAATCGCGTCAAGCTGCGCTTGAGTGACTTCATCGGGATTAAACATAATAATAAAGAAGCAAAGACACAGCGTGATCATGTCTGAATAAGTTGTCATCCAGTCAGGAGATTTTAATTCTTCAGATTTTTTCTTTTTCGCCATTTTACGCCTTTATAAAATTCTGAACAAGCGGCTTTAGCCGCTTGATTTCAGCTAATATTAATCCTTAAGCAGTTCGCTTGACATTGACCTTGCTACAGCGGGTTCAAGATACGCCATTAACTTCATCGCGAGAATACGGGTATTATCTCCCGCCTGAATCGATAGAACTCCTTCTATAATCATTTCTTTTACCGCGGCTTCCGTCATGGATTGTCCTCTTAACTTATTACTCCACGGAGCGACAGTTACGTTCGCGATTAACGAACCGTATAGCGTTGTGATAAGCGCCATCGCCATATTAGGACCTATCGAAGATTTATCATCAAGGTTTGATAACATATTTACAAGACCGATAACCGTTCCCATCATTCCGAAAGCCGGAGCGTAAGCCGCCCAGTTCATTAAAAGTCCCTGAATAATGCTGTGCCGTCCCTGCATTTGCGTTAATTCCAGCTCCAGAAGATCGCGGATAATCGCCGCGTCAGTGCCGTCAACAACAAGACGGAGTCCTTTTTGCATAAAAGGATCTTCAAGATCTTCAAGCTCGTCTTCTAACGCGAGCAAGCCTTCGCGGCGGGCTTTCTCCGAAAAGGCTACAAGTTTTTGAATAATCGCCGCTTCGTTAAAAGCCGGCACGCTGAAAGTACGTTTAATACCGCCGAAAACGGCAAGAGACGTACTCCATTTATTAGCGACCATAACGGCAAAGTAAGATCCAAGAACAACAAGCGCGAAGGAGGGAAGATTCAAAAGGCGGAGTAAGCCTTCTATGCTCCCCGCTGTATAGATAGCGGTAAAAATAACCATGCCGAACGCGCCGACCAACCCGACAATTGTAGCTAGATCCATACTGTCACTCCTGTACCACTGACGGATTATCAACGAACTGATTTAAACGTCTGCGATAGTTTTCTATTCTTTCTATTACTACATCCGCTTCCTCGCGGACAATATGCTTTTTACCTGAAAGCATTACAATCATAGTATCGGGTCTAATTTCGATACACTCAATTTGATGAGGGTTGATATAATATTCTGTCCCGTCAAATTTACTTACTTTAATCATAATTCTATCTGTGTCTGGTGTACAGTGAATAGTGAAAATTTAAGCGTTATCGCTCAATATTCACTATCCACTCCCTGCTCCTTACCTCTTGAGAGTGAGCAGTTCCTGAAGCAGCTGATCCGCTGTCTGGATTGTTCTTGAGTTCGCCTGGAAACCGCGCTGGGTGACGATCATGTCTACAAACTGATCCGCCATGTCAACATTTGACATTTCCAAAGCACCCGGAATTATATTGCCTTTTCCGGCGATTCCCGAAGGACCGATATTGGCAAGCCCTGAGTTGTTCGAAACGCGGTACGCGTTATTACCTACTTTTTCAAGACCGCCCTGATTTGTAAAACTCGCCATCGCTACCTGAGCCAGCGTTCTTGTTGTGCCGTTGGAAAAAACGCCTGTGATAACGCCTGACTGATCAATTTTAAAGTTTTCGAGATAACCCATTGTGCGGCCGTCCTGCTCAACCGCCTTGCTTGAGCTTTCTTCAGCGTACTGCGTGATTGAATTGGTGAATCCGCCGACAGAGCCAAGATTTAAAACAAACTGCTGCCTGACAGGAGTGCCGTCTTCGTTGGCGGTTGTATCCGGAACGTCATACGCTACATACATCTGCACCTGACCTGACGCGCCTGATATGTTGCCGTCTCCGTCTTCGGCGGAAAGCAGCGTTCCGTTATTTGAAAATGTCACGGTAAAGGTATTAGGTCCGTCCGCCGCAGGAGCTTCTTCGCCGAACCCGATAGTCGCGTTAGTCGGCACTTCAGCCTGCGGGTTTACAAAAACCACCGCTGACCATGTATTTGGGGTTTCAGGCACCTTCTGGAACTGCACCTGTAAATCATGAGCGTTTCCGAATGAATCATAAATTTTAATTGTCGTAGCCCATGTAGCGCGCCTGATTTCATCCGGCGTGGGGTTTTCCGTTAACTCTATAAGTCGCTTATCAAGGTTACAAGCGAAGTTTACTATTGTGGTTTCAGCCGCGGGGTCTTTGCCGCCGACAGGAATTACAATCTGCCCCACAGGCGCGGAAACGTCAAGATACGCGGTGCCGCCTATTTCCTCAGCCATCCAGCCCTGCACCTTCATTCCGTTAGCGGGATTTACCATAACGCCTTCCGCGTCAACGGAGAAAGCACCTGCTCTTGTAAAAAGCTGAGTGCCGCCGTCATCCAGGATAAAGAAACCGTTGCCGTCAATCGCGAGGTCTGTCTGAACGCCGGTTGTCTGCAAACTTCCCTGAATGTGAATTGTATCAATCGAGGCGACTGACATGCCAAGACCGACTTCCTTTGGATTCACGCCGCCAAGCGATTCTGTAGGACGCGCCGCGCCCTGCAGCTGCTGGTAAAGAATATCCTGAAAGTTTACTCTTCCCCGTTTAAAACCTGTTGTGTTAATATTGGAAATGTTATTACCGATAACATCCATTCTGGTCTGATGATTCTGTAAACCGGATACGCCGGAAAACAATGATCGCATCATAAGTCAATACTCCTTAAAATAAACTGTATGGTCGGAATGTAAAACGCGGGCTGCTTAAGCCCCGGCTTACATATTCTCCTTTTCATTCGCGAAGACTTTGACTACATTCTCCCAGCTGTAGAAATTCCCGTTAACCAGTATCTGCGGCGCTTCCCCTCTTGTAACCGCCTGCACCATTCCCTGAACAACCCTCTCTCCTTCAAGCAGCTCAACGTTTTTTCCAAGCGCGCCAGAAGCTTCATTTCCCATCAGCATATTGGTAAGTCTGGCGAAATCGCTTGCCATGCCTGTCATCTGCTCAAGCGTGGAAAATTGAGCAAGCTGCGCGATAAATTGTTTGTCATCCATCGGCGCTGTGGGGTCCTGATACGAAAGCTGGGTGATAAGCAATTTTAAAAATTCATCTCTTCCCATTTCCTTCTGCGGCTGTCTTTCAGGATTTAACCTGATGTTGTAATCGCGGACAAATTTGTCAAGCTCAAGCGTTTCCTGCGAGCTTAACATCGGCCTTGATAAAATATCCATAAATTCTCCTATTGATAATTATTTGTAAGCTGTTCAATAACATTGAACAGCGTAATAACTGACTATGAATTAAAATCCATGTCAGGCAAGCATATTAACCTGACCTGATCTCCGTCCAAAAAAGACGTCAATTACAGGCGATGTCCGCGCGTCATATGATTCCTCGTAACTTGAAGCGGCGTCCATCGCGAAAAAACCGGGGTTTTCATGTTCCTGATTTCGCGCGCCATTATCTGACATTGAAAGATCGAGTGTCGCTTCCGCGAAGCCCGAATCCTTAAAAGCCTGTTCAAGCGCGGCGATTTCCCTGCGGAAAGCGTTAAGTGATTCCTCGCTTTCTACAAAGATATGCCCCGTAATCTTGTTTTCGGCCATTTCAAGATGTATCTTAACATTGCCTAAAGTCTCAGGATGAAGGGCGAGGCGGATAATTCCTTCTCCGCCGTTACGCAAAATCATCTGGGCGTGGCGGACAATATCGCCGTTAAAGTTCTGATGAAGCTCCCTCGCGAGCAGGTTCTCCATCGCCGCGCCGGATTTCGCGTCCCACGAGACCTGAGCCTGCGAATTATGCCGCGCGATATCGCCAAGGCTAAGATCGAGAGTCACTTCCTGAACAGGTCCCGCCGCGCGGGCAGTTTCACCTAACGCCGCTGTATTCGCCGCGCTTGTCTGCGATGAAGTATTTGTCCTAAAATCCTGAACCTCGACAGAAACTTTTTCTTTTCTGAGGCGGCTTCTGTGTTCATCGAGTTTTCCCGGCGTTTCATTCTGTCTTACAGTCTGTTGAGCGTCATTTTCAGTTTTGCCGCCGGAAACCGGTTCGGTCTTTTCATTTTTGGTAAAAACTTTTACGTCTTCAGCGCCGGACTGGCTGTCTTTCGCGCCTTTTTTATCAGCTAAAGACGCCGCGGCGTCATCTGAATTTTTTTCGGCGCGCTTCGCTATTTGCGCGGTTTCCGCGGCCGCGTTTGTCTGCGCCGCGGGATCGGTTTTAACTTTTTCGGAAATTACAGAAGCGTCAGCGGATATGTTTTCTTTCGCCGCTTCAGGCTTGACCTCGTTTTTTGTTATTGACGCGAGCTTAGCGGAATCATCAAGCGATTGAACGTCAAAATCCTGAGTAAAATTTTCTGATAACGTTTCTGATTCAATCTCAGTATCAGAATCTCCGTAGTTCGCCTGCCGCGCGCTTATCAAGCCCGCTAAATCGCTTTCAGCGGCAGCGTCAATTTCCATGCCTTCGCCTAAGACTGTATCAATCTTAGCGCTTATTTCCGCGATCATATCTTCCGCGAGAATTTTATCAGCTTCATTTGTGAAAATGTTTAACTTGCTTCCCTCATGGGTTTTTTCCAGAGTTAAAGCGTTTTGGCTGGAATCGGATTCAGGCGTTTGCGAGGATTCAGCATTCATTATGCCCGCGAGGATTTCCTGAAATTCGGATTGCTCATCGCGTTCCTCATTTACATAGAAATCCTGCTGCATCGGATTGCTGACAATAATCTCGGCAGGAACAGGGTCTGAATAGACGGTTATGGCTAACACCAACCGGCCTCCTTATAAAGAAGTCTACATGACCTTGATATTCCATTTTGGAATACCATGCTTCCCTGCTTTATAAATGGTCAAGTTTCCGGAAGGTTGCGCTTGTTTTTTTCTTAAATTCCCGCTGGTCTGCCTGCCATTTTTCTCTGCAGTTCCGCAGCCCGTTCAGGATCCATAAGGGAAAACCAGAAGGATACGATTGACGCGGTTCCTTCAGCTTGCGCGATTTCTTCAGTCTTCCGGATTACGTCGATAGCGTCCTGGTCATCCAAAGCGGCAATGATATTCACCGCGTTCTGCGGCGGCATGCCTGTCAGGTACCGGGAGTTTTGCTCGACATTCCTGTCTTTATTGTCGGCATCGTTAGCCTGAGCTGTAAGGAAATTTTCCCGTTCATCAAGTGCGTTTTGCCTTTCCTCTAGTTCCTGCGCCATCTGAACAATCTGACCGTACATATTATCCAAATCGCGCTGCTGCGTATCCATTTCGAGGCTTCGCAGTTCCAAGGCTTCAAGCCGTATAGCCAGCCTCTCCGCGTCAAGATTGATAAGGTCATCGTCCGCGAGAACGCCTTGGGTTCTTCCGTCTCCGGGAATAAACGGGATATGTCTGTAAATCGGGGCAAGCAGGTTTTTAGCGTCGATAAAGTTGAGGTAATCGAACCATATAATACCTCCCGCCGCCAGAACCACGATGAGCAGCAAAAGAACTATCGTTCTTCCAATCATTTTTTGTGATCTCCCAAATCAAATGAAATTATACTATAAATGTCGGTAATATGGGAAGAAGGCTTGATTAAAAGCTCTAATTCATTACTTCTTCCCTGTCAGCGAGCGTTATCTGCAATGTTGTTTGCCTGCCGCCGCGGATTATCACAACGGGTACTATATCTCCGGGCTTGTTCGCTTCGAGCGCGGCGTAGTAGTCCGCCAGCGTATTAGTCGGATACCCGTTAACTGAAATTATTATATCGCCGCCCAAATAAATAATGCTTCTTCCGTACTGAACAGGTTCTGTTCCCTGTCTTAGACCGGCTCTTTCGGCAAGACCGCCTCTTTGCGTGCGGGAGACAAGAAGGCCTGAATCAACAGGAAGCCTCGCGTAACGCACAAGGCTCGGGAAGAGCTGAACAACTGTCGCGTCAATCCAGCCGCGGCGCACCCGCCCGAACTGTATCAGCTCGTTTACAACGCGCTTCGCGGTGTTAACGGGAACCGCGAAACCGATACCGACAGATCCGCCTGACGTTGAGTAAATCATTGTGTTGATACCAATCATTCTGCCGTGAGTGTCGAGTAACGGACCGCCTGAATTGCCGGGGTTTATCGACGCGTCCGTTTGAATCATGTCGCGGATAATTCTGTTTCTGGAAGTTTGAATCGGACGGCCAAGACCAGAAACAATTCCCACTGTTAATGTGCGCTCAAGAGCGAACGGGTTGCCTATCGCGAGGACCTTCTGCCCAACTCTTAAATTGTTTGAATCGCCGTAGGGAATAGTAACCAAATCCATTCCGGCGGGAGGATCAAATTTTAATACCGCGAGATCGTTTTCAGAATCTACGCCGATTACGCTGCCCTCAAACTGCGAACCGTCAGCAAGATTAATAAAAACCCTGTGAGCGTTTTCTATTACATGGTTATTTGTAAGAACATAACCGCGCGTATCAATTATCGATCCCGAGCCAGAACTGCCTTCCTGCGGGATGGGTTCTAAAAACCAGTTGATTGCCATTATTTCAGTTGTTATGTTTACTACAGCGGCGTTAAGCCTTTCGTAAATAGATATATTTTCGCGTTCGCTTTCGGAATACCCCAAAAGATCAGATATGTTAAGCGCTTTATATTCTGACTGCTGAAGGACAAATTCGTTTATTTGATTATTGTTATTCTGTAAGGATACAGTCTCCGCGTTATCGTTCTGAGAAGGCAGAAAAGATCTGAACAAGCCGAAACCAAGAGCAAGCAGCAATACAAAAACCGCGCTTACAATCGAAAAAAATAAAACCTGCCCGCGGCTGTATAATTTCATATAAACCCCTCTCTTGATAGTTTAACAAAAAAACGCCGATAATAGAAGCGTATATGCCAAAAATTCTTTTAATATTATTAACATTTTTTAATTTAACAGCGGTTTATAGCGTTGATCTGCCAGTTTCCCGGATATCAGATGATTCTCTGCTCAGGACAAATTTGAGAGATACATGGATGATAAATTCCGTTAACAGAGTTCTGGCGCAAAGACCAAGGATTGAAACGCTGGAAACAGGCGAAAGGGTGCAGATAAGCGCGAGAGAAGGCAGGGACGAGTTCATGGTGATTTTCGCGCGAGAGCTGATAAAAGGCCGCGTCGCTACTGATTCAGCTCCCGCTGTCGAGCGAAGAGCGACAGGGCAATTTCCCGGATGGGCTCAGGGCTCATGGATGCTTACCCGGAATAAAAACACAGGTCATCCCACGCTTATAAGGATTTATCTAAGAAGCGATCAAAATACGCATATACAGTTCCGTCCTTTTGATATTGATAAAGTTTATATGGATGTTGTTCTATACGGAGCGTTCATCGCGCGTTCCATACCGGTCGCGGTTCCGCCTGTGCCTCAGGGAATTACCCCTACCGCTTACGCGTCATTTGAACGTCTTTACACAATGCAGTTAAACGACATACTCCGCCTTGTCCAGAATAAATTTCCGCTTCGTTATTTTGAAGCCGATCCCGCGATTTACAGAGATAGCCGGAGGTTTGTAAGTCAGGTAAGATCGCGGCTGGGCGGTTTACGGTTCGCCGATGACGGCGCGCTTGATGAAAACGGAAATTATGTTTTTATCGAAACATTACAGCCTCAGACTTCCGCGCGCCCGGGTCTTAATTGCTCAGGCTTTGTAAAATGGCTGATAGACGGCATACTGCGGCCTGTTACGGGAAACAGGCTTACGATTGAGCCGCTTAAGCAGCCGTTCGGACAGAGAGGTTCATCATTTACAGAACGATGGGAGGAAAGCCGCGATGTCTTTTTCGGGCTTGACTGGATTAGAAATTTAGCGGCAGTCGCCAACAACACTCTTCGATCTCCCGGATACAGCGTTCTTGATGAATTTGAAGTGAGAACCGATTCGTTTTCTCTGTTATCTGTCATGCGTAACAACGCGGTGGAAATTGAATCTTTTCCCGGGTTTTTAAACGAAGCTGGATACGCGGTAGAAGGGCTTCATCCCCTTCTTTACACTCTCGCGATTGACGATCCTTTCAGTTTTTATCTTGCCGCTGTAAATAATGAAATAGGAACGCCGACATCCGCGCGCGGCACTCCCCGCCTTCGCCAGTATTATCATGTCGCCGCCCTTGTCCCGTATTTTGACGAATTCGGCGATTTTAGAATCGCTGTCTTTGAAAGCGCCGAGGAAACATCGTTCGGATCATTTCGCGCGCGTTATCCTGGGCAGTTTATAAACCTTGTAAGAATTCCAATTACCGCGGGGTTTGATCCTTGAATCGAATCAGATGTCAGCGGATGAGACATTCGGGTATAATTTTACAAACAAAGCCATAAACTCACCGCGTTTTTTAACATTAAATTTTTTATATATATTAGTTATATGAGTTTTTACTGTAGGCAGTGAAATAAACAGCCGTTCCGCGATTTCTTCGGTATCAAGCCCTTCTGTTATCATTAATTTAGCGACATCAGTTTCGCGTTTGGAAAGATTATGTTTATATAAAAAGTCATTAAAACTTATTTTTCCGTTCCGGGGTAAATCATCCTCAGGCGAAACTTCCGGCGCAGGTTTTTTACTCTCAATTATTTCGCGCGCGGAAATAAAATTTTTAAACAGAACATATTGTGTTTTTAATTTTCCGATTGTTAAAGCCGGAAACATTACCCTGAATGACAGCAAAACAAAAATGATTGCGGCAATCGCCGAATATAAAACTGTAAATTCAACGCTGCCGTGTAAAAAATGACTGAAAAACGGACTGAAAAAAGAAAAAACGCCGCATAATTGAATACTGACAGCGGCGCTGTAAAAATGTTTGCCGCCATAATAATTTTCCACAACAGCCGTTGAAAAAATCGCCCATGATGAATGATGATAGGATGTGACAAGAGTGCTCAAAATCGCTATAAAAAGCGAATAGTCCCTCAAAAGCGGAAGGCATGACATTAAAATAAAAATAACTATTCCGGGAACAAGATATATAGCGACAAATATATTGATTTTATTACCGGCGAAAAATCCAAGTATGATAATTATAATCGCCCTGACAATAAAATTCGGGCGGAAGAAAGGCGAATCCGTTACTAACGGAAACAGCTGCATTTCCATCACTCCGTTAAGAATCGTAAAAACGCAGGCGAGCCCGAGAAGCCTTGTAATCAATACCCAGTTTGTTCTGTTTTTTATCACAGACGGATTATCAACAGCTTGCCTGATATTATCCGCTTTAACAAAAATTTCAGGTTCAGCCTGCTTCGCTAAAAAAAATAAAGTAGCAGCTAACGATACGCCAAGAACCGGAAGAATCCATTTAATAATACCAAATAAAATAGCCGAGGCTGTCAGGGGATCTATGTCTTTGAGCGCGTGAACTGATTGAATATTTACAATTGTGCCGCAGGTAAGAGCGATTGTGAAAATGAACGGGCAATATTTTCCTGTTCTGTTTTCCGCGCCGGAATCATCGTTTTCTGACGGATCAATATTATTAAAGGATTTAGTTTTAACGGCGGAATTTTTTTGGTTCCCGCGCAGGAAAGAAAGAAAAAATAAACCGTATGATGTCGTACAGGTTATACCGGAAAAAACCGCGAGCGCTGCCCTAAGCGGCGCGGAATCTATCCATCTTTGAACGCCAAAACCGCGGATAATAAACTGCGCGGCTATAACGATAAAAATAAAAATTATTCCGCCTGATAACGGCCTGTTTTTATCCGGAAGAGGCATTATCCGCGGACATAAAATAATGCCCGCGATCATCCCCGCGAAATTGAAAAAATAGGTAATAAGCATTATTCCTTCAGGTTCGGAAGGAAGGATTTTAACAAGACTAAATGACAGAAAAATAATGTATATATAGCAAAAAAGAGACAGCGATGATGAAAAAAACGATAAATACCGGAAATTCAGCATGATTTTAGGTTGCGTAATATTTTTCATAAAAAACATACTTTGTTTCAAAAGTATAATAAATTTATTTAAAAAAATCAAAAATCATACTTTAGTATGATATAAAAAACAATAAAAATCTGAAAAAATGTACTTACCTATAGATGCCTGATTCCGTTTTTTAGCTGCGTCTTTGGCATGAGAACTCGCTAATTTTAACGGTATAAAGCAATTTGCGGCAAAAAAAGAGGTGAACAGCGAATGGCTTATCCGGTTTTATAGCCTGATAAGCCGCTGTTTTTCCAGCTATCTTCCTATATACCAATAAAACAAAATTTTCACTATAATTAGCTAATGCGCAGCGATATAGAAGGCGTCGCCTTCGATCTTGACGGAACTTTATACCCTAACTACCGGCTTAATGTACGGCTTATTCCGTTTGTTTTTAAAGAACTGCGCTTCCTTTCCGCCTTCGGCAAGGCTAGGCAAATCATCCGCGATGAACAGGAAAATGGAACGCTCGCTCCCGGCGATTTTTACAAATATCAGGCGGAGAAACTGGCGGAGGTCCTGTCAATATCCAAAGATAACGCTGACCTGATTAAAGAAAAAATAAACGCGATGATCTACAGAGGGTGGGAGCCGATTTTTAAAAAGGTAAAACTTTTTAGCGGGGTTTTTGAAACGCTGACCGCGCTGAAAAAATCAGGTTATAAACTCGGGCTGTTGTCTGATTTTCCGCCTGAGATAAAACTAAAACATCTTGGCATTGACGCGTTTTGGGACGCTGTGCTCTGCTCAGAAAACTCAGGCGCGCTAAAGCCTCATCCGCTGTCGTTTAATGATCTCTCGAAGGCAATGTCGCTTCCCGCGGAAAAAATTTTATATGTCGGGAACAGCCATTCCTATGATGTCGCGGGAGCCGCGGGAGCGGGAATGAAGACCGCGTGGATTAAAAGCAAATTTATCCCCGGCTCAGGGTTTAAAAAGCCAAGGCCGGATTTTTCCTTCCATAGCTATCGTCAATTATATAAATATATGATACAGTAAACTTGTCTGCCGCGCAGATTTGGGTATAGGTATTAATCATGAGGGGGTTTAATACTGATGTTTTTTACAATCGGAAATTTAATTACACTCGGCATTGTCGCGTGCGTTCTCATTCTTTACAGGATCGCTGATAAAAACAATCGTCCTCTGGAGAAAGTAAAAAAATACGCGGAAAAATGCAAAGAGGAAATCGCTGCTTACGCGGATGAAAAAAGCATGGCTGTAAAAAATTTCGGCATTGACCTTGATGTGGAAAGAAAAGCCGCGTCCCAGCTGATGAAAAATATTCAAAAATTAACAGAAGAAGAACTAGCGAAAAAATCCGAAGCTGTCGCGCGGATTGATGAACATATACAGGCTTTTGAGTCTTCACTTAACGAACTATTCGGGATGACAGACAGAGTGCAGGAAAATTTAAACCGCATCCGCGATGAATCCGCGTTTGTGGAAAGCACCGGAAAACGCATAACGGACGCGAAAGAAAAACTTGATAGTATAGAAAAAGCTTTTTTAACAACGCAGAATAATCTGCAAAAAGCCGAAGACCGCTTTGAAAAAAAGAACGCTCAGGCGCTAGAACAGCTGACAGGCGATACAATAGAAGCGGCGAAATCAAGGCTGTCGGATTTTGAGGCAGCCGCGGAAGTAATAGAAAGAAAAGTAGAGGATCATAAAGAAGCCATAATAAAAATTGAGCAGGAACGCGAAGAGAATCTCGCGCGCGACTCAGAACAAATTAAAAAACTTTTAAAGGAAGTTTTGGAAAACGCCGGAAAACGCGCGGATAAACTTGAAGACGCGGCTCTAATAAAGCTGCGCGAACAGGCTCAGGACAGGGTAAATAATGTAAAAATTTTCTTTGAGGAAAAAATAAAAGCCGCGCAGGATAATTTAAAAACCGAACAGGGTTTAATCGGGGAAAAATTAAAAAGCGTTCATGATAAATGCAGTTCTGAAATTAACGAAATCGGCGTAAGGCAGAAAACTTTTCATCAGGAGTGGCTAAAGACATCAAACGAAATTGAAACGATGTCAAAAAAACAAAAAGAAGAAATCACTTCATCCCTCGCGCGGCAGCAGGAAGAAGTAACGTCAGCTCTGACAAAAGACCGCGATATTATCAACACTTCATTGATTCAGCAGCAGAATGACTGGAAACAAAACTTTTTAGAATTAAAAAAATCCGCGGAAAAACAGCGGAAAGATTTGGATACGAACCTTACTACATCTAAAACAGAACTGCATAACGCGATAACCGAGTTAAAAACAAAGTCGCTAGCGGCGCTCAAGCAGCAGCATGACGAACTGGATACCGCGCTAAAGCATCATCAAAAAGAAATATCGGGAGCTATAACCGACATAAAAGAAAAATCCGCGGCCGCGGTAAAAATACAGCAGCTTGAAACAATTGACTGTATCGCGATGCTTAACAATTCGCTAAAGGATATTCAGAGCCTGTCAAAGACAAATCAAAAAAAGCAGCAGGATGAACTCCAGTCCGTTCTCGGAGAAATGCGCGAAAAATCAGCTAATGTAATAAAAATTCAACAAAAAGAAATTGACGCTATTTTAAACGATTTCAGAAAAAAAGCTGACGCTTCTATTGTTCTGCAACAAAATGAAGTCGGCGTAGCGCTGAATAATGTTAAACTAAACGCGGATACAGCTCTAAAGCAGCAAAACGATGATCTTAGCATAGCGCTAAATAATGTTAAAACAAATTCAAATACAGCTATTAAAACCCAATATGATGAAATAACGGCGGTTTTAAAGGATTTAACTGAAAAAACAAGCGCTTCGATAAAGGCGCAGAATGACGCGATTAGTCAGCAGGAAGCTAACTTAAAAACAACGTTAAGCGATCTTAAATTAAAGACAAATACAGGCGTAAAAAAACAGCATGACGAGCTTAACTCCGCGTTAGACGATCTTAAGATAACATCCGAGACAGCCGTTAAACAGCAATACAACGAACTCAGTCAGGCGCTGGTAGATTTAAAAAATGAATCTGACGCCGCGGTTAAACTGCATCAAGATGATCTTAACGCTGTTCTAACCAGCCTAAAATTAAAAAACGATGCTGATGTAAAACAACAGCTTGATAATCTTAATTACGCTTTAAGCGATCTTAAACAAAAAACCGATACCGGCGTAAAGCAGCAGCTTGAAAATCTTACCGCCGCGTTAAGCGAGCTTGAATTAAAAACCGATTCAGGCGTTAAGCAGCAATACGATCATCTTAACATATCATTAAGCGAGCTTAAATCAATAACCGATTCAGGCGTTAAACAGCAGTTTGATAGTCTTAACGCGGCTTTAAGCGATCTTGAATTAAAAACCGATACCGGCGTTAAAAAGCAGCACGATCATCTTAACATTTCGTTAAACGATCTTAAACTAAAAACTGATTCCGGCGTTAAACTGCAGCTTGACAGCCTTAACGCGGCATTAAGCGATCTAAAACTGAAAACTGATTCAGGCGTTAAAAAGCAGCTTGATAGTCTTAACGCGGCTTTGAGCGATCTAGAGCAAAAAACCGATAATGACGTTAAACAACAGCATGATAATCTTAACTACGCTCTAAGCGATATTAAATCTAAAACTGATTCCGGCGTTAAACTGCAGCTTGATAGTCTTAACGCGGCTTTAAGCGATCTAAAATCAAGAACAGATGCTGAAGTTAAAAATCAATGTGATGATCTTAGCGCGTCATTGAGTGATTTTAAACTAAAAACAGATACTGAGGCTAAAAAACAATTCGATGATCTTAGCGCGGCTTTAAGTATTTTTAGACAAAAAACCGATACCGAGGTTAAAAAACAATGTGATGATCTTAACGCTGTCCTTAGCGAATATAAAACAAATATTGACGCCGCGGTAAAAAAACAAAAAGACGATCTTGATTCAGCGATTAAAAGCTTAAGGGAAAAATCCGAAGCCGCCGTCGCGAATCAGCACAGCGATATTAAAGCCGCGATAGAAAACCAGATGAAAGAATGGAAACAGCTTTCATCCGACACAGAACGCGATATTATCGCGGCTAACGAAAAACGCCTTGACGGCTACTCTAAGCAGCATACCGAAGCGATTAATCAGCTTAATAGCCTTACCGACGACGCGCTCAGGCTCGACAATGAGCTTCGCCAGTCTATGCAGGATGTGGTTACTAGAGTCAGAAAGGATTTCTCAAATTTCGAGAAAGAATCATCTGTTTCAATGGAAAAGACAGCGGGAGCGTTTAACGATCAAGCGCAGGTTCTTCGCAAAGAGCTTGAGGAAATGGACAGGGAACTTAACACAATCAGGGAGCAGGCTTACAATAATGTATCAGAAAAACTTACATCATTTGAAAATGAAATTACAACTGATCTCGGCAAGCGTTCTTCCGATCTCGGCCAGGAAATTTTAAAATGGCAGGCAGGGCTTGAAGAACGCCTTTCCATGACAAGCGATAAAATTGACAACAGCTGGCATCTTTCTGAGGAAAAATTTATTTTTGACCAGAGAAAAAACATTTCGGCTCTTGAAGATCGCGTAACATCCGACCTTGAAACGCTGAAACAGGAAGCTTTGGCTTTTCAAGGAGTTATAAGGGATGACATGAACAATATCGAGGAGACGCGCGCGTCATTCGCGGATCAGATAAAACATGATCTTTCATTTATGCGCGGCTCCGCTGAGATCGAAGTAAAGAACCAAATCGGACAGTTTCAGCTTTCCACGCAGGAAACGCTCCGCCAGAAACAGCGCGAAATTGAAAAAGAAATTGAAGGAATTTCAAGCCGTTGTCAGCTGACACATGATGAACTTGATGAAGGTCTTAATAAATCAAAACAGGTTTTTGATGAATGGGTAACTCAGTATAATATCCGCATCCGCGAAACAGACGCGTCATTCGAGGATATGCGCCGCCATTCAAGGGAAGTCGCTCTTGAAAATGACGAGAGTCTTTCCCAATTCAGGTTTAATCTCGATGAAATACGCAAAGAACTCAGCGTTCAGAAAAAAATATTTGATCAAACAGGAATAATAAAAAAAGATTTAGAAAATAAAATCGGTGAAATCAATGAGGATTTAAACCGGCTTGATCAGCGCAAAAATGAAATCACGCAGATGGAAACGCGTCTTACAAGCGTTAAGCGCCTTGAAGATGACATTAACAACAAGATGACGCGCTTTTTAAGCGAACAGCGCCGCATTGAGCAGATGGAAACAAATTTTAACAATGTAATAAAAGTATCGCAGTCTGTAAAAGAAAAATTAGAGCAGGTTTCATCGTCTGATGATATCCTTCAGAATGTTCAGGTTCAAATACGCAGGCTTGAAGACTCGTTAAAAGAAACCGAAGATAAATTCCAGCGCATTGAAAAAAAGAATACTGTTTTGGATCAGACTAACGAAGGAATTGAGCGTAACTTTAAACTGCTACAAAAAGCGGAAACAGCTATTAAAAACAACGAAACATCCGTTGATTCGCTTATAAAACAATATGATAATTTACGATCTTCGATAGAAGTTCTGGAGGCGCAAAGCGATAAAGCCCTTCAAGCCGAAGAAAAAATCACAGTTCTTGACAGCGCCTTGACAACAATAGAGAAACGCATAGCGGAAATGAATGTCGCCCGCGAATGGCTTGCCCGCACAGAAACAGAATTAAAAGCGCTTGATAAAGACGCGAGAGCGCAGCTAAAAATAACCAAATCATTACTAGATCGCGAAACCAATAAAAAACCGCAGGCAAGCAAAGGCGCTCCCGCGCCGCAGATACGCGAGAATATCCTAAAGTTAAAAGACAAAGGATGGACAACTCAGGAAATCGCGGACACTCTGCATATCTCGGTAGGCGAAGTTGAGCTTACTCTTGAAATCGCTACCCGCGGATGATGTTTTAACATATTTATATGAACGCGGCGGCATGGAAAAAATTTTTAAAGATAAAAAATTATTTTAAAAACTACGTTGAAGAATTATCCGTTTCGCTTCCTTTCTTAAAAGACATTCAGCAGGAACTTATCAACGGTAAATCTGACAAAAAAATTCCGTCCTACGTAGTTGAAACGCCGGTAGTGTATAATACAGCGTTAGACGACATAAAAGCGGAAGATGAAATTAAAATGATTCTTGTAGCGGATAATCCAGGGAGAAGAGAACAAGCCGCGGAAAACAGGCGTTATCTTGTAGGTCCTTCGGGTAAAATCGCCGCGAAATTTTTTAAAGACAATCCGTCTCTGGGAATAGATTTTAATAAAAACGTAATAATATTAAATAAGACGCCGATTCATTCGCCCCGCACAGTTGATCTAGGAAAATTAATCCTAAAAGAAAATGTTTTAATAAAAAATAATGGTATAAATAACATTACAATAAAAAAAGCTGTCGAAGAATCGCAGAAAGTTATGGCGTCTATTCTTTATGATTTTCATGAGGCTCTTGACTGTCCTGTATGGATTACCGGTTATTCAGAAATGAAAAAAAATAAAATTTTTGAAATCTATACAGAAGAACTAAAAAAGCAGTATAAAAATAATAAAGAAAAACTTTTTATTTATCGTCATTTTTCAATGAATCAATTTACTATAGACTTAAAAAAGCAGGCTTTACCAGGGGAAACCATAAAAAAAACCCTTAAGCGAATAGGGATCGCGTACAGACACAGAATTTTAGGCAATAATTAGTTAAACATAAAAATATTAGCAGACAAATTTTTCTCTTCGCGATATACTTACAATAAATATGAAAACCGTTGAAACAATTCTTCTGGAGAACATCGAAAAACCTGAATCGCTTTTTGTTTTCCCGACTGATATCTCAGCGTCAAGATGGGCAGATCATATTTTGCGAAAGAAAGGCGGAACAATCGCCATGAACAAGTTTACCGCCTGGGATAAATTTAAACAAAATTCAATCAAATCTAAAGTTAAAAATAAAAAAAGCATACCCTCAGCTATAAGAAAAATATTCGTAGACAGCCTAATAAGAGAAAACGCCAAAGCCCGCGCTGAAGGCGGCAAAGTAATTTTCGAGTACTTTATAAGAATTGAATGGGCGCGGCAGGCGTCTCATTTCGCGTCATGGCTAACGCGTATGCTTCCTCAGCTTGGGACATGGCATAAAAAAATTACTGGCATCGCGATTGACCATATACTTGACACAAACAACGAAATAATTTATGGTAATTTGGAAAATGAAGAAAAAGATATGTATAGTATGGCATCCCGTTATGCGCAATTTTTAGAAAAACACTCGTTTTTTGAACCGTCATGGGAAACGCCTCCTTTTAATAATGACGGAAAAAATATTTTTTTATTTTTCCCGGAGTCGTTGTCTGATTTTTCGGAATATAGTGAACTGCTAAACAAAAGCGATCATGTAACGATTATTACCGCGTCCTTAACGGAAAATCAAGCGTGCGATACGTTCTTTTATACAAATTCCCGCAACGAAATAACAGAAGCGGCTCTTTATATTAAAGCGCTTAACGAAAATAAAAATATATCATGGGATTCTATCGCGGTATGTATTCCCGATTCAGAAAATTATGAACCTTATCTTCTAAGAGAATTTACAAACAGAAATATTCCTTTTGTAAAACGAATCAGCAAGCCGTTATCTGAATATCCGGCGGGCGGATTTTTTCGCTCTATCGCGAACTGCGTATCAAATAATTTTTCTTTTAATTCTCTTGTATCATTAATACAAAACAAAAGTCTGCCTTGGAAAGACAATGACTTAATTGACACGCTTATTCAATTCGGAATAGATAACAACTGTCTTTATTCATGGACAGAAGAAAAAGATGAAAAATATGAGCTTATTAATGTCTGGGAAGACGCTTTTGAAAAACCATTTGGCAGCATATTAAAAGAAAACAATTTAATAAAAAAAGAAAACACGATTAACGCGGAAGGCGCTAACAACAGCGTTAAATCAAATTTGTACAATGTAAAGAAATTTTTTAATAATTTAAAAAAACAAATTACAGCTTTTCGCCGCGCGAAATCATTTACAGAACTAATAAAACAATATTTTATTTTCCGCGTTAATTTTTTTAATATGGAAAACTGCGTTTTAGAAACTGACCTGATCCTTTCTCGCTGTATAACGGCTTTGATGAGCCTTGCGGACCTTGAAAAAAGTTATCCGGAAATCCCCGCTTCTGATCCTTTTTTATTTTTTACGGAATATTTAAGCGAAGAATATTATCTCCCGCAGTCAAAATTAACAGGAGTCGCTATTCTTCCATATAAGACTGCCGCCGCTGCTCCATATGATTGTCATATAACGCTTGGCTCAAGCCAGGAATCTCTTTCTGTAATCAATAAGCGCCTGGATTTTCTTCCAAAAAAAAGACGCGCGGAACTTGGATTATCTGATGAAGACGCTTCTATTTCATTCATTAATATGCATAAATACAATTCCTCTAAGATATCAGCTTTCTTCTGCTGCGAAAAAACATTCTCAGGATTTTCGACGCCGCATTCAAAAATAAATTTTCCTGTAAAACCTGAAGACAGGTACTCTACTGACGCGGAGCATAAAGAAATATTTTATTTTGATCATTATAAAACAGAAAGAAATTTTTTATCATTTCAGGAAAACATTGATACAAATAATATTAAATTACATGAAAATCAGGAAAAAGGATTCGCCAAATGGAACTTGCGGCGCTTTACATCAAATGAAAATATAAAAAATTATCAATTTAAGAATAAAAATATTCAAAAAGCTATTGATGAAAGTTTTACACTTAACGCTCTATCAAAAGATTTTCAAGAACCGCTAAACGGAGGATACAGCGTATCAGCTACATCTTTATATAAATATTTTCAATGTTCTTTAAAATGGCTTTTTGAGCGCGTATATGAAATAGATAATTTACAAATAGAAACAGGCCTTATGCCGGAAAATATTTCAGGCCTTATTTATCATGAAATTTTAAAATTATTTTTATTAAATATAAAAAATTCAGGCAGCCCTCTTTCGGAGCCTGTTTATGATAATGGAAAAGTTAGTCTTCCGGAAAAATATAAAAATTTACTGGATGAATGCGTTAACGAAGTCTTTAATTGTTTTCCCTCGCTAAGCCGCGGAGGCAGGCGGCAAATGAGCGCGTTAACCGCGAGACTAATATCAGCGGGGAAAAAATATTTTCAATTAAATTTAACTGGTTGCCTTGCCAATTTTCTGTCATTTTTCGCGGGATGTTGTGTAACGGAATGTGAATATTTTTTAGAATCTGTAAAAGAAAATTATATATTACGGGGCGGCATTGACTGCATATTAAAACAGCCAAAAGCGTCAAAAGATGAAAAAATTGATAAATATATAATTGTTGATTTTAAATTAAAAAACACTCCAAACCGCGCTGACTGCACGGCGGAAGACGGAAATCCGTTAGCTGATTACCAGCTTCCTATGTACATAACATTAGCTGAAGAAAAAGATAATTATAAAATATACACAGCTTTATTTTACAGCATCCTTAACTGTGAAAGCGAGGTAATTTTTGGATCAATTTTTAATAAAATGGAAAATATAGAAGTTCCAAAAAAAATCAATGACAGAATAATAAAAGAAAGCGAACAATATAATAATATACTAAACGAATTTAACGCGAAAACAAAGCAATTCGCGTCAGAAATTTCAAGTTCAGAATTTTCTATTTTTCCGCTAAAATCATCTGATTGTTTTAACTGTGATTATCACAGGATATGCCGGACAGTTTATATCATCGGCAGGGAAAATAATCTTTTGGAGAAAAATTAATTATGTTAAAGCGTCCGCAATTAAATGATGAACAAAAGGAAGCCGCTTTTTGCGTTGATAACGCGGTTGTCTCGGCGGGAGCTGGATCAGGTAAAACAATGGTGCTCGCGAATCGTTTCACGTGGCTGCTCACTGAGAAAGGTTACAAAGTAGATGAAATTCTAACGCTAACATTTACAAAAAAAGCCGCGGCTCAGATGTACTCAAGGATTTATTCGCTGGTTTCCGATATTGCGCGTAATGGAACAAAATTATCATCGCGTAAAGAAAACGCGGAAGAATATCCGCCTTCTGATGAATTAATAATAAAAAGAGCTAAAAACGCGCTAGATGATTTTAATCTTTCCAGAATTCAAACGCTTGATTCTTACTGCGCGTCTATTGTAAGACAGTGTTCGCCGCGTTACGGAATAAGTCCTGATTTTAGAATTGATTTAAAAAGATGCCATGATATTACATTAGAAGTTTCATACCCATTTTTAATCGCTAACCGCCATCATCCCGCCATTATCCGTCTTTATTCAGATAACAAGCCAAAAGATATTGTTCATAATATTTTTTCAGATGTTTTATACAAGCATTGTTATATTGATAAACCGCGCGATTTTCTATCAGATTTAAAGAATCAATTTAAAATACTCGCGTCAGAATGGAAGAAATATACCGAAAACATAAAATCAATTTTAAATGAAATAAAGAACGATTTAAATGAAAATAACTATCTTCTTCCGGCTTTAGTTCCTTTAATTGAGGATTATAAAAAAGAAAATATTTTAATTCCAGGATCAGATGATATTCAAGAATATTTTAATTATCTTTTAAGCGTCAGTGAAGATCTTATAATCGAAAAATCAGAATCACATCCTGTGATTAAATTAATAATAAACTTTGTAGAATATATGCATTCAGTTTCGTTTATCAGTTTAAAAAGCGGAAAAAAATCTGAAAATCCGGTAAAAATAAATATATATAAATTACGTAGTTTAATGGATTGTTTTATTTCATTATCAATCTCCTGTATGCAGGCAGGGTTGATGATTTCAATTATCCTGCTTTTTTCCAAGCTTCAAATCATTTATACGGAAAGAAAACGCTCTGAAGGAGTCCTGACATTCTCTGATGTTGCGCATCTGGCGAGGACAATTCTTGTTGAACAGCATGACATCAGACAAAGCGAAAAAAAAACATTCAAAGCGATTATGATAGATGAGTTTCAGGATAATAATGAACTTCAAAAAAATATTTTATTTCTGCTCGCGGAAAAAGAAAATACAACAAATAAAGGCATCCCTTCCGCGGATGATTTAAACCCCAAAAAGCTTTTTTTTGTAGGCGATGAAAAACAATCAATATATTTATTCAGAGGCGCCGATGTTTCTGTGTTCCGCAGGCTTAAAGAAGAAATAAAAAGCCGCGAACTTCCGTTAAAAAAAAATTACAGATCCGCTTCTAATTTAATCGGAGCGTTTAACGCTCTATTCGGCGGCGGTAATTTTGATTCAAAAGGGAAATCAAAATTATCGGTATATCCCTCTGTTTTCGCGCCGCCTGAAAATTTACCAGTTTTTGAAGCAGGTTATACTCCATTAGAATCAAATGAAGATAATGAAGCAGGCGTAAAATCCTTAACAAACGGGAATTTTTCTTTATGTATACTTAACAAAAAAAAATTTAATGATATTGAAAACGAAGAAGAAACGCTTCTGCCGCCTGAAGAATGCGAAGCGCGTTTTGTGGCGGAAAAAATAAAATTTTTATTAACGCTGAATTATCAGCCTCAGGATATCGCGATTCTATTCCGTTCACGCGCTAATCAATATTTATACGAAAAACATCTAAGATCGCTCGCTGTTCCGTATATATGCGAGGATATAAACGATCTTTTTTACGGAGGGCTTGTTAATGATATAATGGCTGTCCTGCGGCTTGCGGCCCATCCGATGGACAAAGCGGCGTATTCAGAAATGCTGCGATCTCCTTTCGCGGGTCTTTCTCTTGGTGGGACTGCTGTATGTCTTTCAGTTTATCGCGATAAAACAAAAACACATGAGCCTTTTGACGATGATCCTGTTCCTCATCTTGATGAAACAGATAAAGAAAAATATTTAATTGGCAGGGAAATCTATTATTCTATCCGGAAAAAAAGCGAAACGGAAAACATCAGCTCGCTTGTCAGTGAATTATGGTATAACGAAGGTTATCGTTATGAAACAGAATGGAACCCCGCGACAAGCGTTTACCGCGAACTGTATGACTGTCTGTTCCATCTTGCAGCTAACGCGGACGCTGAAAATCAAAAGCTGTCATCATTTACGGATTCAATGATCGCGTTAAGGGACTCAGGCGGCAGGCTCGCGGAAATCGAAATCCCTCTTGAACATCAGAACGCGGTTCATATTATGACAATACATAAAAGCAAAGGGTTAGAATTCCCTGTGGTTTTTCTCTGCTCATGCGGAAACAGAGGGCAGTCTGACAGAGTAGATATCGTGTATGTTTCAGATAACACAGGAATTGTTTTCTCGCCTCCTCCTCCGCCTGTATTCAGGGAATATTCCGGAAAACGCGATAATTTTTTTTGGGAACTCGCGAGCGAAGAAATAAAACAAAAAAGAACCGCTGAACTAAGGCGGCTGTTATATGTAGGAATGACAAGAGCTGAAAATGAGCTTTTTATTACTGGTTCTTTGGATATAAGAGATGGTGAAGAACAGGAAGATTTTCCGTTGTTAATAAAAAAGCATATAGAAAATAAAGTTAATAGTAAAAATAATTATATAGAGGGCGATTCAATAATTAACAATGACACTTTTTTTGGCTTGCTGCTTCCAGCGGTTATTTCGCATATTCCGGATTCGCTGTCAAATCAGGATAAGCTGAAGTTTATTAATATAGAAGAAATAAAATTTATATCGCAGGAATATATTAAAAACGAAGAATCTAAGCGCGCGATGATAAAAAACAATCAAAAAAACCTGAATGATTTTATAAATAAAGCGAAAAATATATATAAAAACGCGCGGGTAATAAGAACGCCGCTGTTATATGATAATCACATAACGCCCGTCAGCGTAAAAAACATAAAATCTGTTAGCGAAACAACAAATGAAAAACGCGATAAACCGGATACTGATGATATTCTTGGAAGAGGCGCGTTCATCAATAGAGATTATTCAGGCAAAGAATCGATCGATATATTTAAAAAAGTTGATTCTATACTTAAGCGTTATTCAAAAAACAGCGATGAAAACAATGAAAAGTTTAATTCAGGCAGCTTTGGCACAATCGCGCACATATGCGTTGAAGCGTTTTTAAACGGAGGAAAAGTTGAAATACCTTCTAATATTTCAGGATTAATTACTCCCGAGGAAATGTCTTCCCTGCTTGAAGCCGGCGAAATGCTGGCGGAGCGCTTTGTTTCTTCCCCGCTTGGAGAAATAGCGAAAAAAGCGAATCTCCGCGAGAGCGAGTTTTCTTTCAGAAGTATAATCAAAAATAAAAAAGGCGGCGAAATTTTTATTAACGGCTCTGTCGATTTGTTTTTTGAAGATACCGAAGCGGTTCATATTGTAGATTTTAAAACAGACAGCGCTGAAATTCCCCGCGAACACACAGCTCAGATGAAATGTTATTACAACGCGATTTCATCGCTTTTCGCCGTTCCTTTAAAAAAGCAATGCCGTATTTGGCTTTATTATCTGCGGACAGGTCACGCGGTAGAAATGACAGAAAAAGTAATAAAATTCAGACTTGAGCAGAATATTTTTAGTAATGAAGATTAATCTATATTGAAAAAAACTCCGCCTGTGTTATAATAAATCAGGAGATTTTTATGGGAAATTTTTGCGCTGAAGAATTATCGGATTTCGCGAGGTACTACGGATTTCATTATGACGGAATTAATCCTAACGCCCTTGTAAAAGAAATTCTTATAGAAATGGAAAGAGGACTGGAAGGAAAAACATCCAGCCTCGCTATGATTCCGTCATATATATCGCCTGTTATGCGCATACCGCGTGGAAAAACAGTTCTCGCCCTTGACGCTGGCGGCACAAATCTGCGCTCAAGCCTTGTTTACTTTAATGAGAACGGCGAAGCTGTCGCGCGGGGAACAAAAAAAACAGCGATGCCGGGAACAAGCGGTCATGTAAACGCGGCGGAATTTTTTGAAACAATAGCCGAAGCAGCGCTCCCACTTTTAAAGGAAGCGAAAATCGAAGGAATCGGTTTTACATTTTCATATCCGATGGAAATTACTTCCGACGCGGATGGAATTCTTCTCGCGTTCAGCAAAGAAGTTGAAGCTCCTGATGTTATCGGAAAATCTATCGGCAAGGGACTGCGCGACGCTCTTACCGCCAAAGGTTTTAAATACGACGGTCCGATTGTAATGTTAAACGACACAGTCGCTACTCTTCTTTCGGGACTCGTGGTGATTTCACCTGACGGGGAACAGACAAGAACGCGTGACGATTTTGGCGCGGAAGGAGGACCTGTAATCGGTTTCATTTTAGGAACCGGATTTAATACAGCTTACCCGGAATCAAATATAAAAAAAATAAATTTCTCCTCAAATTCAGGACAGATAGTTGTCTGCGAAACAGGAAATTTTAATATCCGGTGCAGAGGACAGCTTGATATGGAATACGACAGCACGACAAAAACGCCGGGCGGCTACTTTCTTGAAAAAGCGTCGGCGGGCGCGTACTTGGGTCCCTTAACCCTTCACATTTTAAAACAGGCGATAAAAGATAAAGTTTTACAATTTAAAAAATCAGACGAGCTTCTCGCGATGAATCACCTTGAAACAAGATTTTTAAACGAGTTTACTCACGCTCCTTTATCCGCGCAAGGTCCTCTCGGCTCCCTTTTCGGACCGAAGGAAGGAGACGCTCTTGCCGCCGTTCAGTATATTACATCCATTGTAACTGAACGCGGCGCGCTTTTTTCCGCCGCTGTAGTCGCGGCGACTATAGAGCGCATGGACACAGGATTCAGACCTTACTCGCCGGCGCGCATCGCGGTAGAAGGCACAACATACATGATTTACAAGGGAATGCGCCGCGCCCTGGAATCGCATCTTCATCAGATGATGATAAAAAACAAACCGCGCCCGTATGTAATAGCTCCTGTAGAGCAGGCAAGCCTTTTTGGCGCGGCGGTAGCGGCGCTCAGCAAAAAATAATTTTTAAGGAGTATTAAATGTCAGATAACGAAAATACAATACCGCCGCGAAGTGAAATTTCAATTAACGATACGTGGGATCTGTCAAAGCTTTTTAAGAATGACGATGAATGGAACTCCGTTCTCGCGAAATTTATTAAAGATTCGGAAAAAATCCCGTCATTTCAGGGAACGCTAAAAACTTCCGCCGAAAGCCTTGCCGGTTATCTTGATTTTTCCCGCGATCTTACGATCATGGGAGAACGTCTCGGGTATTACGCGATGTTAAGAACCTCCGAGGATGAAGGCAGCAGCGTATCGCGCGCGATGATGGGAAAGATCACAATGGCTGGAGCGAAAGCTGAAGCCGCCGCCGCGTGGGCAAAACCAGAAATACTTTCAATACCGGAAAAAGATATAGAAGCTTTTCTTTTAAATAACCGCTTAAAAGATTACAAGATTTATCTGCAAAGAATAATAAGATATAAACCTCACATTTTAAGCGACAAAGAAGAAAAAATAATTTCACAGTTTTCCGAAAATGACGAAGCCGCGAGCGACGCGTTCTCTGTATTGACTAATGTCGATATAAACTTTGGAACAATTGACACTCCCGAAGGCAAGCGTCCGCTGTCACAATCCACATATTCGGTATTTATGGAAAGCGGCGACCGCGAAATTCGAAAACAGGCTTACAATAAATTATACGGCTGTTATGAAGAACACAAAACAACTCTCGCGAGTTTATACTCAAGCTCTGTAAAAAAAGACGCGATTTTAGCGCGTATCAGAAGATACTCATCATCGCGGTCCGGCGCTCTTTTCTCTGATAATGTCAGTGAAACAGTTTACGATAATCTAATAAACGCTGTCAGCGGGAAACTGCCTGCTCTGCATAAATATTACGCTCTGCGAAAACGCGCGTTAAAACTTGATGAGCTTCGCCACTACGATGTATACACTTCGATTGTTCCTAACATAGAAAAAAAAACAACATGGAACGAAGCTGTGGAGCTTATAAGCAGCGCTCTTTCTCCGTTAGGTGACGAGTATGTATCGGTTTTAAGAGGCGGGCTTTTAAACAGGTGGGCGGATCGTTACGAGAACAAAGGAAAAAGCTCAGGCGCGTTTTCGGCGGGAAGTTTTACAGGCGACCCATATATTCTTATGAACTATAAGGATGATTCAATCCGCGATGTATTCACTCTCGCGCATGAAGGCGGACATTCAATGCATTCATGGTACAGCGCGCGCAGCAATCCGTTTATGCATTACAATTA
>JGI24695J34938_10000525_pt1 | contig 37223 bp, 31 predicted proteins | sample TergutCo191P3_FD_34938 | JGI IMG/M metagenome (IMG submission 34938)
CCGTAAAATGAAAGCAAAGATTCAAACTGAGGTTTTTCGCCGAAGAAAGAAGAAAACCGGAAGTTTACGCCGGCGGATATTCCAGCTCGTGATGCACCGTAAGTAATAAAGGGCAATAATGAATGAGAGTGAGCTTCGTATTCAGGTATTCCGTTATAAATGTATGCTAAAGAAAAATTAAGGGGGATTCTTGCAAACGGCGAATAATTGACGCGGATAAATGAATTTAAATCTGTGCTGCCTTTTGTTCTTCCAATGGAAATTCCGCCTTTTAATTTTAAAAGATTGTAAAATTCAATGCCTCCCAGAACAGACATTTCCCCGTAAAAAATACTGCTCCTGTTGTATTCAGCCCTAAAGAAAGCTTCAACTTCCTTTTCCGTTATACTAAAAAACGGATTTGAATTATTTCTGCGCACCGGAGGATTTTCGTATTCTGTATCATCTTCATCATCATATTCAAAAGCAGATAAATTGACAGGGATAAAAAGAGAGAAAAGAAGGAGTATCAAAATCATTTTTGGATACATGCCAATATTATTTCATAATAACAAAAAAAAAGATATACAGGTACTGTAATTAAAATTATTATATATATAAATAGCGTTTAATTTTCATTGTAGGCGTTTTTTCGAATGGTTCGTATTTAATTTCTATTTTGCTCAGCCTGGAAAATACAGCTAATTTTTTATTTACCCAATTGCGCAAATCTTCCAGTGTATTTTCAATTACGCCGGCGGCGGTTTTTGCAGCTTCGCTTAATATGACAATAGCCACAAGCTCGCCTTTTTTTCCTGAATAAACAAGCGATTCTTCTACAAGCTGCGAAGAGCCGAGAAGCTCTTCAATTTCTTCAGGGTAAATATTTTCGCCTGAGGGACCTAATATTAGCGCTTTAAGTCTGCCTCTTATAAAGAGCCTGCCTTTTTTATCAATGCGTCCTAAATCACCTGTACGCAGCCAGCCGTCTGCAGTAAAGGCTTCTGATGTTCTTTCCTTGTCATTGTAATAACCCATCATNACATTCGGACCTTTTACCTGTATTTCACCTTCATCNGATTTTAATGTTGATGATGTTTCAGCTATTCGTATCATCACAGTTTCAGGAGGTACGATGCCTGTTTTGGATGAAAAGCAGTACGGCGGATTTCCGGCTACTAGAGGAGCGGCTTCCGTAAGACCGTATCCGATTGAATACGGAAATTTTATGCGGTATAAAAAATTTTCAACTTCGGATGATAGAGGCGCTCCGCCGATTCCGAAAAAACGTATGCATCCACCCATAGCTTTGGTTAGTTTACGCCCGGCAGCCCATATAACAAGCCGGCGTGTTAGAGGAAATCCATACAGCTTATTTGCGCATAACTTGGGACGGATTGAGCTGTTGTATATTTTTTCCATAAGAAGAGGCACTGATGCTATTATGGTCGGACGAATCAGTTTCATTGCAGGCAGCAATACCGAGGCTGAAGGAGGTTTATCAAGATAAGTGATGCTTGCGCCGCAGATAACCGGAACAATCAATCCAAGACTGCATTCGTAAGAATGAGCAAGAGGCAGCACTGAAAGCGCGCGATCGCTGGAATTTATTTTTATAAATGAAAAAGTTGATACAGCGCTTGAAATCAGGTTTCTGCTTGAGAGCATAACCCCCTTGCTGCTGCCCTGTGTTCCGCTTGTGTAAATGATGCTTGCAAGATCATCAGGATTTTGCTGATGATCAATGTATTCATTAAAAGAATTTAGTTTAATTTGTTTTTCTACGCTGTTAACTGAAACAGAAATATGCGCGTTTGACATATCATCAATATAGATAAAAGGTATCTTTGAAAATACAGACATCTCGTTTTTATTATTGAATTTTTGAGAAGCTGCGCGGCTTAAGCAAATTGCGCTGATGCCCGATTGATTTGCGATATGTTCAATTTGTTCAAAAGAAAAGCCTGTAAGTACAGGAACAGAGACTGCTCCTGCCAATGCAATGCCGAAATAAAAAACCGGCCATTCGGGACAATTTTCAGATAACAGCATAACACGGCTGCCGTTTCCCGCGCCTAAATGCCTTAATGCCCAGCTGAATTGTTTTGCGAGAGANCCCATTANCGAATAAGTTATCTGTCTGCAGATTTTATCCGCGCTGAATAATGAAAAAGCAGGACGGTCTTTATATTCTGCAGAAGCGCAAAGGCACAAATCCGCCAATGTAGAGCGCTCCGCGATTTTCTTCTGAACTTGATTCATGCAAATTTAGAGTGATTCTTATGTTAAAAGTTGCAGTCAAAAATTAGAATTCCCAGGGGTTTATCAGATTTATCCCTTGTATATCGTCAAAATCCTTTGTATTTCTCGTAACAAGAAACATGTGATTTACAATTGAACAGGCGGCGATTAATGAATCAACAGCGGGCAATGTTCTGCCTGCTCTAACCCGAAGTTTTCCCCATTCTGTTAAGACTTCGGTATCAAGGTCGATTATCCGCCTGTTAAACCACTGGGGCAGTTCTGTATAAAGCCATATTGAAAGGTCGTGTTTTTTCTTATCATGAGGTAACCTTTCGACGCCGTAGCAGAGTTCTCCTATGGTTAAGACTGATAAATACAAGTTTTCCCATGGGATAATTTCCATGAATGACTTAACATTTTGGTTACAGTTGGATTTTTGTATTTCTGAAATAACATTTGTATCCAAAAGGTAGTTCATAAATTAACCTCTCTTGGTATCTCTATTTCGCGGACAGGCAATTCAAGTTCGATATTGCGAAGCGGAGAATTCTGAATAAACTCGAAAAGATTAGTCTTTGGACTTGACAACTTCCTGTATTCATCGAAGGAGAGAACAACAGCCGTCTTTTTTCCACGAACGGTAATAAACTGCGGCTGAAAAACAGCCGATTTAACAACCTCACTAAACATAGCCTTAGCCTCCTGCAGCTGCCATTCAACCTTTGGTTTTGTCAAAGCAATAGTTAATGTTTCCATAAATGCCTCCTTTACTATATTAGACTGACTAGTCTGACTATAATAGAAATAAATTAATTTGTCAAGCAAAACAAAAAAAATTATTTTTTACATAAGCGCCAATATGGCATACGCGTAAACCCTTGTCAGCTAAATGGCAAAGTTTTTTACAGTGTTTAGTGACGAGTCCGCTAGTTCGTCCAGGCTGCTGTACGTCATTAAATATTATTTTTATCGTACAATTTAGATACTTAGCGGATTTGGTAACACAACTATTTTTAACGCAGCCATAGACGCTGCCAATGCTTTCCGCGTATGCCATATTGACAATTGATTTACAAATTAATTAACTGATGTTTTGAACAATAAATATCTTTGGAAAAAAGCACCAATATGGCGGCTGCGCACAGACTTGGCGGCGTCTATGGCTGAGATAAAAAAAGATATGTTTGTGAATCCGCTTAGTTATAATAATGGATTAAAATTATCAATGAAAAAAATAGCATAGCTGCCTGCACGAGCAAGCGGACTCGTCACTAAACCCGTGTAACTCCTTCAGCCATCCTAGCCGCCAAGGCTGTGCGCAGCCGTCATATTGGTAATTACTTTAAAGCAATTCTTTTTTTTTTTGAATAATGCTATGATAATTACCATGTTTAACAGTATCCGCGGTCTTTTAACCGCTAAAGGAATAGAAAATGTATATGTCCTCTGCGGCGATATTGAATGGGAAATATCAATGCCTGCGAATGATATACAGGAATTAACCATTAATAGTGAATGCAGAATACTGACATGGCTTTATCACCGTGAAGATCAAATGAAGCTTTTCGGGTTTTACAGTGACAGGCGCCGTAATACTTTTTTAGAACTTTTAAAAGTTGAAGGTATCGGTCCGAAGGGCGCGCTTAAAATTATGAGCGGTATAAGTCAGGACGATTTGGAAAACGCTCTTGAAAACGGAGACCTTGCGCGGCTTGAAGCTGCCCCAGGATTGGGAAAAAAGACAGCACAGAAAATGCTCTTATCGTTAAAAGGAAAACTTGTACAATCTCAGATAATTGGAACTGTTCCTTCTCCTTACAATGATCTTGTTGAAGCGCTTGCCGCGATGGGGTATGACAGACGACAGGCTGCAGACGCTCTTGCAAAAGCGGAATCGGGAGTTAATCCGGATTTACCATCAGCCGAAAAGGAAAAACTGTTGTTTCAGGAAGCGATTGCTTTTTTGAGTAATACTCGTGGAACCTCATAAGGCGTAATGATAAGAAGTAATTTATGAATAAAAAAGATTTAAGTCCTGTGCGCCCTGAAACAATAAAAGAAGACACTCAGGATATTGCGCTTCGTCCGCGCACTTTAAAAGAATTTCTTGGACAAAAGCCGATGAAAGAAAATTTATCGGTTTTTATTTCAGCCGCGAAAGAAAGGGGAGACAGTCTTGATCATCTTTTTTTAATCGGACCTGCGGGACTTGGAAAAACAACCATGGCTCAGGTTGTCGCAAATGAACTTGACTCCGGTTTTGTGCAAACGACAGCGCCGGCGCTTGAAAAACCAAAAGACCTTGTAGGCTTTTTAACCAATTTAAAAAAAGGCGATGTTTTTTTTATAGACGAGATTCACAGCTTAAAGCCCGCTATCGAAGAACTTTTGTATATTGCGATGGAGGATTACGGAATTGACTGGGTTGTAGGTCAGGGACCGATGGCAAGAACAATCAGAATCGCGATAAAACCTTTTACACTTGTCGGCGCTACTACAAAAGCGGGCGTTGTCTCAAGCCCTCTTATAAGCAGGTTTGGCATAACGTGCCGTTTTTCTTTTTATGAAAAAGATGATCTTGAAGCGATAGTCCGGCGCTCCGCAGGTCTTTTAAATGTAAAAATAGAAAATGACGCCGCCTCTCTTTTGGCAAAATCATCAAGAGGCACTCCAAGAGTTGTAAACCAGCTTTTAAAACGCATGAGGGATTTTGCCCAGTACGCGGGAGAGCCTTCGATAACTTTGGATGTTGTCCGCACAGGATTATCGCGCCTTGAAATTGACGATCTTGGTCTAGAAAAACAGGATCGGGAAATTCTTGGAATTATCATTGACCGTTACAAAGGCGGTCCTGTAGGAGCGGAAACGCTCGCGATTTCTATCGGTGAATCCGTTGAAACTCTGGAAGATTATTACGAGCCGTATTTAATTCAGGCAGGTCTTATACAGCGCACTTCCCGAGGTAGAGTCGTTACATCTCTGGCTTACGGGCATCTTGGACTTGCACCTAACAGAAACGCTGCTGAGTTTTTATTTGGTTAACAATAAAAAGGATTAACCGGATAATCGGGGTTTTTTTTGAAAACTAGTGATTTTTTCTTTGAACTTCCTGAAAATTTAATCGCGCAGTTTCCTCCTGATAAAAGAGGGCAGAGCCGGCTCTTTACTCTTGATCGTGTAACAGGAAAACGAAATCATCGTATGGTTGATGATCTGCCCGAAATTTTATTAGATGAAAAATTTTTAAGTCCTTCGGGTGAAAAGCCGCTGCTGGTTTTTAATGATACAAAGGTCAGGAAAGCGCGTATTTTGGGTAAATCTTTGGAATCAGGAGCTGAGGTTGAGTTTTTACTTTTGGAAAAAGTTTTTGATGAGAAGTACGAAGTTAATGAGGAAACAGGGGTTAGGAGTTTTGTGTGGAAGGCTATTGTTCAGCGCGCAAAACGCAGAAAGGCTGGAAGTAAGTATGTTTTTTTTGATTTTTCTGGAGAGGAAACCGCAAGAGCGGAAATAATTAAAGCCGAAGGAGAATTTCGTTTTTTAAGATTTGAAAATGATATTGATGATGAATGGCTGGAAAGACACGGGCATATTCCGCTGCCGCCGTATATAAAACGCAAGGACGACGCGTCTGATTCAGAGCGTTATCAGACGATTTACGCAAAGAAAACCGGGGCTGCGGCTGCTCCTACAGCTGGGCTGCATTTTACCGCGGAAATTTTGGAAGCTCTTGCCGCCAATGGAATGGAAAGCGCTTTTGTTACTTTGCATGTCGGATTGGGAACTTTTTTACCTGTCCGCAGCGTAAATATAAAAGAGCACGTTATGCACAATGAAACTTTTTATATCGATGATAAAACAGCGGATAAAATTGAAGCTGCGAAAAAAACAGGGCGGAAAATTATCGCAGTTGGAACTACAAGCGTTAGAACTCTCGAAAGCGCATGGTCCTGTAATAAATTAAAGAGAGGAGAAGGCAGCACATCAATATTTATTTATCCGCCGTTTGATTTTAAAGTTGTTGACGCTCTCTTTACAAATTTTCACACGCCTGAATCAACTCTTTTAATGCTTGTTTGCGCATTCGCGGGAAGAGATTTGATCCTAGAAAGTTATGCCGAAGCTGTGCGCGGACAGTATCGATTTTTTAGTTACGGCGACGCAATGCTGATTTATTAGCGGATTCTGAATGACACAGGATATCTGTATCTGCAGGAAACAGCTTCGCCGTTGGCATAGGCGGGCGTTCCCTTTCTTCCTGTAAATGCCCTGACTGCAGCTTCACCGAAACCTCTGCCTTCCGGGTCTTCAAGAAGTACTGTTATTATCTGCACAATTCCGCTTCGATCTACAAATAATTCAAGTATAACTCTGCCCTCTATTCCTGATCTCTGGGCAATTGGAGGATAAACAAGCGCCGAAATAATTTCGTTTTCGTTAAATTCCGGGCGGTGAGAGACCATGTGAACAGGCAGATAATTTTCTATTGCGTAATGATCAAACGAAATATTTTCTGTGGAACCTGTATCTATTATTTCCTGAATTGGTACTTCATCTGTTTCTATCATAATTTCAGCTATGTCTTCAACCTGCGGTATTTCCGATTCGCTTAATGGCGGCGGAGGCGGAGGAGGCGGCGCAAGAGGACGTTCTGCAAGGTCTGTAACTTTCATTACTTTTGCGTGTTCAGAAGGCTGCTGATATATTATTTTTGTTTCAAACGCTATAAAAAAAATCAACGCAAGATGCAGAAAAGCTGTAAATAAAAATATTATAATGCGTCTTCTTTTTTCATTCATTTGTTTTTACCACAAAACTTACAACGCGGTACTGCAGAATCTGCATTATTTCAAGTACGCTGCTGATGTTTTCGTAATGAGTGTTTTTATCCGCGATGATATGAACTCTTGTATCAGGAGCTGTAATATAAAGCCTTGTAATTATTTGCTCAAATTCCTGTTTGTTGGACGGAATACCGTCAAGGAATATATCGCCGTTAATATTTATCCATACTTCAAGATTTTTTTCCGCTGTTGTTCGCAGAGCCGTCTGCGCTTCAGGATAATCAATTTTAACTTCTACCCTGTAATTAATCAGCGAAACCAGCATGATAAAAATTAAAAGTAAAAACGCTATGTCCGATGTGGAGAAAAGAGGAACAGAAACAAAACTTTTTGCTCTTTTTAATTTCATTGCGCCTCTGCCAAACCAGATTGACCGTAATCGGTTTCTTTTTTCTTGGTAAATGAAAATGACTCAATTTTTAAATCCTGCGCAAGTTCTACAAATGACACTACATTCTGCCAGCGCGTTTTACCGTCGATTGTTAAAATAACCGCGATATTGGGATTGCTTATCTGCGAGGTGTTAATAAGTCTTCTTGCATTTGATNTATTGATAACTTCGCCGGAATGTATTAATTCGCCAGATTCATTTAATTCAAACCGCAGAAGATCATCAGCCAGTATCAATCTGGTTGAATCTTTTGCGGGAAGATTAACCACAAAACCATTATTAATGTTAAAGCCGGCGATAACCAAAAAATATATAATTAATAAAAACGCAAGATCGCTTGCAGCGCATGTTTCAAGAAAGCCAGACTTTTTTTTACGGATTATTTTCATTGCAACCTTGTTTTACTCTTTTACTGAAATTTCACCTAACTGAGAAATAATTTCTGAACAGGCTCCCTCAAGACCGGAAGCGAATTTATCAACAATATGACTGAAGATCGAATGTGAAATCATTGCAATTATCGCTATTACAAGCCCGAATACCGTGGTGATAAGAGCTTCGTAAATGCCGTTAGCTACAATCTGCGCGTTTACTTCCGTAGCTTCGGCAATTGACCTGAAAGCGCCGATCATTCCTGTTACTGTTCCCAAAAATCCTGTAAGAGGCGAAAGGGAGCCGAGCGCGGTAAGAAAATTAAAACCGTTTTCAAGAGAGTTAATGCAATTTGACGCTTCGGTCTGCGCCGCGCGTTCCGCGCGGTATTCTGAAAATGTTTTATCCTTTTTTAGTTGCTGTAAAATTACAAGCAGAATACGCGCTCCCATACGTTTTTTCACCATTTCAGAAAGATAATCATTTGCGCCCTGATAATCATTTTTGTCAATATAATCAGAAACATTTACTTTTAAATCATCTACTTTTAAATTCTGTTGAGCCAAATAAAATGCGCGTTCAATTGTAATTGCGACAGCCGCGATGGAAAACGCGAGCAGAGGCCACATAATAACGCCGCCCAGTTTAAATAACTCCATTAACGAAAAAGAAGCTGTATCCATTTAAAACCTCACTTGATTTTTTTCAAAATTATCTCATCAGAAAATAAATTTACAATATTGTACCATTCATATTCAAAATATATCCAGTATAGCGCTTCTTCCCAATCCCGTAAAAGAGTGCCTGAGTTTCTCACAGGCTGAAGTTCCTCAGAAAAAATACGTTTGGTATATCCTGTATTCCAGTTTATATCTTCGGCTCTGATGAATTGATCGTCAGGATATCTCCAGTTATCAGGTTTTATTTTATTTGAAACAATCTCCGGAAACAGAACAGGTTTCCAAAATGATGAAAAATCGTTTATTGTTTGATTTTTATTTCCATCCCTCAATGACATCCAACGGGCAAGAGACGTTACGCGCTCATGCCTGCTGCGTAAAGCCGTAAGAGCTCCTTCGCCTGTTATTCTTGTATCGTAACGTTGAATTTTGCCGGATGTTATTATAACAGGTGAGATTTCTTCAAGAATTTTAAATGACGCGGTATCCGATAAAGATAAACTTCCCGTTCCCAATAAATGCATGGAAAATTCAATCCAGCCGTGAGCGCTGCCGGAAAGATATACAAGCGATGTAAAATGAAAAACTCCGTCTTCATGCGGCATGGATGTGCGCAGTTTTATCATGGGATATTCTTTGATGCTTATAATAACAGATTTTTCCTTGTTTTTATTTTCAACAATTGATAAATCAATATCCGAAGAAACGCCGTCATTTTCCGATACCCTGTAAAGAGCGATTGTTTTTTCATCAAACGAAGAGCCGTCAATAACGCGTCCCGCTTTTTCAACTAACGAAATACATCCTGAAAAAATTAAAATAAAAAAGCCTGAAATAAATAAAATGTATTTCACAATATAAATTCCTAAATCCTCATTTTTTTATTAACCATAACGCGCTCCGCGCTGATTAATAGCTTATTTTAACTCCAAAAGACGGTATTGGAATAGGTATATCATAACTTGCGGAAAAACTGCCCTGATCAATCTCACCTGTATACTGATTAAAACTGGTATTTCCCTGTGCAGTATATAATAATCCAAGAACATTTTCTACGGCAATATAAACTTCATATCTTGTTTTTCCTGTTTTATTGCCCCCGAAGATCGAAAATTTTAAATCCATATTAAGCGACGGAGTAGTGCGGTTTTTTTCATCCAAATATGAATTCCAGTAATACTTTTCTATTATTTTATTTTCTTCAGTAAGATAAACCGGTTTGCTTACAGGACCTTCTTCAGAACGTCTCAGCAAAGGCACGCCGGACGCTATTCCTAATCTAAAATAAATATTTATACTTTGAACAGGTTTTATGTTCAAAATAAAATTTAGCGTATGAAACCGGTGAAAAGAAGGAAAATACCAGCCGCTGCCGCGGTTTCCTCCCGATATTCCTTCTGCGGCGAGCCTTCCGTGAGGATCGCGGTATTTCGCGTAACTAAATGAATATGATAGCCAGCCGTCCCAGTAACGTGATTGTAATTTTTGAAGCAATAAATCAATTCCCCATACTATTCCTTCTCCGTCAAACTTCGGCTTAATATTATATTTAGTTATATCAACTTCTGTTTGAATATCAACTTCCATGGGAATATACATTCTGTTAAAAACATACTTAAAATACGCTTCAATATTTAAATTTATCGACTCTGGAAATTCAAATTTCGCGCCGATTACCGATGTCCATGAACGGTTAGGTTTTATTTCGCTGATTTTATAAGCACTTTCTGCAAAAAACACATTATCATTTATTGATGAAAAAAGACCTGTGCCGAACGACATATCTATTTTTTGAAAGAAACCTTCGTTATTTAATAAATTATATTCCAGATTAAGACGCGGATTTAAGACAGGATTGCTTTTTAAACTAAAATTATTTTTGCCTGTTAATAAAAAGTGATCCAGTCTAAGACCAAGTTCAATATTAAGACTGTTATTAAAAATGTATTCGCCTAAAATGTATGCAGAAGTTGATAATAAATTATTTTCCGGATTTAATGGCTGACTAATCGGCATTCCAATCATAAAATCATTTAACATTACATCAGTCAAGGAAGGCCAGCTTGATAATATATAGTACTTCATAACACTCTGAGAAATAGGATCACGTTCAAGACTTTTATATGACATTTCATTGGTTATTTCCTGAATGCCTGATGTAAAAAAGTGATTGAACATTACCTGAATCCCTGCAGACAATAGAAGCCTCTCTGAAAATTCCCAGTCAAAGTCCGCTCTTCCCTGTAAGTTAAAATTGGATTCAGTTTGATTCATAAAACCTCTATTTGAAAAACTGTAATGATCTTTATCCAGTTGAAGAAGAATGGAATGTAAAGAAGGATATCTATTAATAAAATTCAGCGAGAAATATTTTTCGCTGATATTAAAATTGATGTTTCCGTAATTTACCTGTTTTTCAAATCCTGTTCCTGCCAGAAATTTTAACAGCATATTTGGAAGCGGATTCCAGGAAAGAGAGGAAGTAAAAAACGCCTGATAATTTGTAAAATCAAAATCTATTGTTGTTTCACTGTTAAGAAAATTATTAACAATACTGGAATTGTTAAACGTAATTCCTACTCCGTCCATCCCGAAAAATGCAGTCGATGTAAGCTCAAGATTATTTTTAAACCTGTAATTTCCGTTTGCGGTTAAAGTTCTTATATAAGGAACTGTACTGAATGATTTTACAAGCGCAAGTTCTGGAATAAGATCGGATAACGCTCCTGCCAACGCCAGGACAGGATCATAATAGGTAATGCGCCCCATTATTAAAATGCCGCCGTTTCCAAAAAGCGGTATGGATAGATTAAAATTCGCGGCGCTTGTATTAACGCTAAGTTCAAACTGCGTTTCTTCGGGAGACGGATTTTTTGATGTTATTTCGAGCAGCCCGGAAATTGTATGCCCGTAACGCACGGAAAAAACTCCGTGGGATAATTGAGCGCTTTGTACCATGCGCGGATCAAATATCGAAAAAGTGCTTCCCCAAAAAAACGGATTATTAATATAAAAACCGTTAAGTGACGCGCTCATGTCGCCGGGATGTCCTCCGCGGATACTCGGCTGGGCATCCAAAAAACCTGTGTAACTTACTCCCGGCAGAAGTTTTATTGTGCTCATAACATCTTCTATAATTCCGATTTCGCCCGTTTGCGCAATTTCCCTTTCGCCTACCGCAATACTTCTGCCTGTTCTTGTTTCGCTGGAACCAGGTCTTGCAGCTTCGATAATCAGTTCCCTTCCCTGAAGAATTCCGGAAAGATGAAGCGAAATTGTAAATAAATTTCCTGTAACAGGAATTGTTATAACTCCGATATCATATCCCGGATAACTTGCCTGTATTACAACCGGTCTGTTGTCAGGTATTTCAATTACTGATTTACCATCCCTTCCGCTGACATACTCATAACCGTCTCTTGTGCGGATAACAGCTCCTTCCAAAGGAAGATTTAAATCAGAATCCATTACTAAAATTGTAACATCCCGCGCGTAAAGAGAATATGATGCTGATATCAATGAAATTATTAGAATAATTTGTTTTAATTTTACAAGCATAAATGTTTTTCTTTTATTATACCGTCCTTAAGGATTATTATTTTCCTTAATATCTCCCGTAAGGAGAATATCAAGTTTCTGAATCATTTCTGTCAGACCTTCCGCTGATGATGTGGCGACTTTTGTAGATAGAATAAAATTAGTTAATCCTTTTGACAAATCCGCAATGGCGGTATTTATATATTCTGTTGATTTAAGCTGTTTTTGCGTTGAAACTGTTATTGTTTGAGCCTGATTTGCCGTTATTTCCGCGCCGGAGCGTATTTCCCTGAAGATATCCTCTAGCTCCTTAATTAAGTTGTTTCCTTCTGTAATTTTATCCGCGCTCTCTTCACTTGAAATTATTAAAGAAGATGACGAGTTTTGAATTTCTTCCACCTGATCGCGCACCTGCCTTGTCAGGGACGCTATGTCGTCTGCAAGGCGGTTAACTTCGCTTGCGACAACGGCAAAACGCTTTCCCCTGTCTCCCGCGCTTGCCGCTTCAAGGGCTGCGTTAAACGCAATTACTTTTGTTTGATCCGTAATTGTATTAATGTTTTTTACAATGTCGCGTATTTTTAAAATCTTGTTTCCAAGCGTAATAATGCCCGATATTAAACCGTCATTTTTATTTTTAATTTCTTCAAGCTGATCAACATTGCGTTCAAGAACAGAAAAACCCTGAATAACATCATTTTCCATCTTAGACGCAATACTCGCTACGCTTGATGTTTTCTCGGAAATATCTCCTGCGATCTGAGTATTTTCTGAAATTGTACTTTCAATTTCCTGAATGCTTGCTGCCTGATTATTTGCGGTTGTAAAAATATCCTTGGACGATAAAAATATTTCGTCAGTTGATTTCCTGATTGTTTTTGCCATAAATCTTGTTTGTTCGACTGTCGCAGAAGACGCGCTTGCGGCGGAGACCTGAGATTCTATCATATTTTTGAATAATATTAAATGACGTTTACAGGCAATGCCGGAGATCGCGCCTGCGACAATCATGGCAATTGCGCGGAATAATTCATTATAAACAGGAAAGCTTAAAGAAATTTCTTTGTTTTCAAGAATAAAATAGTAAGGAAAATCCAAAACATTAGCATTGGCAATTACGACAATCATATAACATATACCTGAGAATATTCCTGAAAAATAAGCGCATCGAACATTGTAACGGAACGATCCTGCCATGATAAGTACGAGATAAAAAAGAGCCTGTACGGAGAGAAACACGATAGGAGGAGAAAGTTCAGGATATGTGCAGCCAGTCCAAATGGCGGCGCTTATAATAAGCGGATCAAGTACAACGCATATATATTTAAATATATCAGGAAGAGAAGTTCTGCTTCTTATATATAAATATAAAATTATTGAATAAATCAGAAATCCGGCAGTAAATATGTATGCGCGTAACGGAAAATATTCCAGACCATCGATGAGTTTTCTCATGACTGATACCGCAAGTACGCTTACGACAAAAATAATACCGAGAGCAAAACGGAATTTGTTTATAAGTCTTTCGCCAAGATATTCATCACGGCTTATTTTTTCATTAAATTGATTGTTGTTCATTTCTTGTTCCTTATAAATAATTTTATTTTTCCAAAAGCGTAATTACCCCGTCCCAGTCCTCTCCGGGAGGCGATTCAATAAATTTTTGCGTCCGTTCAAAATATAATTTTGAAAGATAATCGGAATTTTCAGTATCAAGCGCTTTTTTAAAATATTCGTTTGCAAGTTTCCATTCGCGCATATAAAAAACCTGAAGCCCTTTATTGTAGTTCGATAATGTTTCGCGGTTTATTAAAAGATTAGAAACGGAGATATCTTCGGATGTTTCGCCGGAACGCAGTTTTTTGCCTTCCTCGCCGTAAAATCCTGAATACACCGCATAAATACCGATAGATTTATTTCTGCCTTTTACGCGCACATTATCTATTTTTCTGAATAACATTTTTTCTTTTACAGCTTCGTACACATTTTCAGAAACAATAAGCGGATGTTGATATATTTTTGTAAGGCTTTCAATGCGCGAAGCAAGATTAACAGTATCGCCGATAATCGTATAATCCATTTTATTTTTAGAACCGATGTTGCCTAAAATACAATTCCCGCAATTTATTCCAATTCCGATGCGTATTTTTTCCTTTGATAATTTGGCGCCGGATTCGTTTATGTAATCCATTGCGGCAAGCATTTTTAAAGCGGCTCTTATCGCGTTTTCCGGAGAATTTTCCTGCGTATTAAAAGCGCCGAAAACAGCCATTATCGCATCTCCGATAAATTTATCGATATGACCTCCTTCAGAAATTATTTCATTGCCCATTTTTGCAAAGTATATATTTAAGAAATTTACAACACTTTGCGCGTCTGAATGCTCGGAAAGCTCCGTAAAATTCCTGATGTCGCTGAATAATACGGATACATTTCTGTTTTCGCTCATCTGCACTTTTTTAGTCGTCTCGTTAATTATTTCGTCCATCACGTCCGCCGGTACATAACGGGCAAACGCAGTGCGGGTGTTTTTCTGCAGCTCATGAATTTCCTGCATGGAAAGAGCATTTGCAATGATAGGAGCAGAAGCGCCCGTGAATACTCTGATATTTTCCAGAATAACAGGAGAAAAGTAATCATTAATCCGGTTTCCTATATGAAGCGACGCGAAATTTTCACCGCCTATTGTAAGCGGAAACGATGTATAAGACAAAATATTTTTTTTGTTAGCACCGCATTCGCTGAAGTTAACAATGTTTTTAAATGAAAATTTAAAACCGCTGAAAAGAGCGTTAAAATCTGAATTGCATATTCCAAAAAAATTATCAGAGATTTTTTTTGTAAAACCGCCGTAATTGACTGTAAAGTTATGCAATACGCGGTTATTTCCGCGAATTAAAAGCGATATAATATCGGCTTCGCATAATGTGTGAAGTAAATCAAATATTCCCGATATTACATCATCCATTGAATGTATTTTACTTGATAATTCGATAAGACTGCCTATAATTGTTGTCTGAAATAATTTGTTATCAAGAAGATTGTTAACCGTTTCTATGATCGTATTGTCATTGATTTTTTTGCCTTCTTTTTCTATCGCGTCAAAATCAATATCCTGCGAGGAAGATATTAATTTCTCGGCAGCTTCCAGTAATGGAGAAATATTATCAGGAGATTTTTCAATATAAAAATCGGCACCTGTTTGTTCAGCCCAGAATTTATCTTTAATTTTGTTTAACGAAGTAAACATTATAACCGGAATAGTTTTTGTGTTTTTGCGTGATTTAAAATGACGTGTAACCTGATATCCCTTAAAAAGAGGCATTTCGATATCAGTGATGATAAGATGCGGTAAAAATGAATATGTTTTTTTTATTCCTTCAAAACCATTTACGGCTCTTTCTAGAATGTATTTAGATGAGTCAAAGGAACACATCAGCATGTCTGCAAAAATGTCAGAGTCTTCCATAATCAGAATGCGCTTTTGTTCACTGCCCATTAAGTCCTCCGATTAATTCTTTTACAGCCTCCAGAAGATTATGATTATTAAAAGAACTTTTAATAATGTATCTTGACGCTCCAAGCTGACTCGCTCTTTTTTGTTCTTCTTCTACCGCGATTGATGAAATAACAATTACGGGTATATCAGCAAGTTCTTCATTTTTTTTCAGATTTTCTATTAGCATAAAACCGTCCATAACAGGCATGTTAAGGTCGGTGCAGATCAAATCATAATGCTGTTGTTTTGCCATCTTCAGAGCCTGCGCTCCGTCAGAAGCTGTACTGACAATGTATCCTTCACAAGAGAGAATTTCGCTTTCAATCTCGCGTGTAGGAAGAGAATCATCAACCACAAGAATGGATTTGCGAAGTTTTTCATATTCAATATTGCGGCTTTTTATATCAATTGTTTTAATCCGCTTCGCCAGTTTTATTACTGTAGGAATATGAAGAACGCTGATCATTTCATAATCTTCATTAAGAACAATACCGGAAAAAATATTGATTTTCTCCAGGACAATAGGCATGTTTTTTAAAATTACAGACCTCATGCTGTCAATATTATCAACAGCTAAAGCCGCAATGTCATCATAAGAGCGGATTATCACAATAAATAAAATTTCCGAAGCGCCTGGTGCATCATCTTTTAATTGCAGTATCTGGTTTAAATAATAAAGTTTTATAATGCGATCGTTATATTTTATTTCCGGACGATCAACTACAGTGATAATATCCTGCTTGTTTATAAGAAGAATGTTTTCGACAAAGTTGGCAGGAATTATAAATTTCATTTTGCCGCACACAACAGGGAAGCCCATAAGAGCGGCAATTGACAACGGAACCATGATTGTAAATTCTGTTCCGTCTCCCTGCGAGCTTTCTACAACAACGCTGCCTTTCAGTGATTCAATGCTTTCGCGTACAGCGTCCATTCCAACGCCTCTGCCGGAAACATTGCTCAAATTACTCTTTGTAGAAAATCCGCTTTGAAAAATAAAATTAGTCAGGTCTTCTCTGGAAAGTTCAGCGGCGGCAGCATCTGAAACAAATCCTTCCCTTACGACTTTCTGCCTGATTTTTTCCAGATCGATTCCTCTTCCGTCATCAGAAATGCAAATTTTCAAGTTTCCGCTTTCTCGCGTGCAGATAATTGACAAATTGCCGGTTTCATCTTTGCCTGACGCAATGCGTTCATCCGGCGTTTCAAGACCATGATCAACCGCATTACGCACCATGTGCATAAAAACATCAGACATGGATTCGATTATATTTTTATCAATTTCATTCTCTTTGCCTTCAATATTTAAACGAACTTTTTTGCCGAGTTCATTGGAAAGCTGAAACACATAACGGGGATAGTTATCAAGAATTGTAGAAACCGGAAGGGTGCGAAGCGATATTACGTTGTCATACGCGCCCCTGATATGATTGCCGGCGTCTATGGAATAATTTTTTAATGTTGTGTTTAATTTTTCTCCCAGACGTTCAAGTTTTCTGAAGTCGGATAAAAAAGCCGCATCATTTTTTTTAATTTCCCTTATTGTTTTGGAAAAGACTTTAATCATGCTGTTAATGGCGGCACTGTCCTGCGAAATTCTTCTAGCGGTAATTTCAAGCGATTGCAATGAAGCCATGCTTTTAATAATACCGTCAATTTTTTCAAGTGACAGGCGAATTGTTTCGGATTTTGATTCTTTCTGCTGTTTCGGCGAAACCGCTCTTTTTTCTTCGCCCGAAGCAACGCCCAAACCTTCTTTTTCGCTTTGATCTGCGGTTTCAGGCATTTCATTTTGCGGTTTTAAAATTACACCGGATAAATTTTGTGTAACGGACTTGGGAACCAAAAATTCTTCGTTAGCTGCAAGCAAGGTCAGATTTTTTACAAAGTCATCAATTTCAATATTGTCGTTTTTGCTCTGAAGCAGCAGAATAAAGCCGTTTTTTAAAACATCAAGCGAATAAAGTATTAATTTTAGCGCGTTTTCTGACAAACCTATGCGCTGTTCGCGGATTGAAACAAAGACGCTTTCCAGACAGTGGCTTAATTCTTCAATGCGTTTGAATTCGAGCATCCGGGATGTGCCTTTAAGCGTATGTAAAGCGCGGAGGAGGGTAGCGAGATCATCGTCGACAGAAATTCCGTCTTTTATGTCAAAAAGAAGCGTTTCTACAAGAGTTACATTTTCCAGTCCTTCATCAATATATTTTTTTATATATTTTTCTTTATCAATAGCCATTTTTATTCTCCGCCGCCTGCGTTGCCGGTAAGAAGATCGCCAAGCTCAGATGTCATTTTCATCAGGTTTTCGGCGGAAGATGTCGCTACTTTAGTTGACAAAATAAAATTTGACAAACCTTTGGAAATATCCGTAATGGCTGTATTAATCTGTTCTATTGATTTTAACTGTTTTTGTGTTGAAACAGTAATTGTCTGAGCCTGGTTAGCTGTAATTTCAGCGCCGCTTCTGATATCCCTGAAAATATCTTCAAGCTCTTTGATAAGATTGTTTCCTTCTATGATCTTGTCCGCGCTCTCTTCGCTGGAAATGATCAATGATGAGGAAGAGTCTTGAATTTCTTCTACATTTGCGCGTATTTGTCTTGTAAGGGAGGCGATATCGTCTGCAAGGCGGTTTACTTCGCTTGCAACCACAGCGAATCTTTTGCCGCGCTCTCCTGCGCTTGCGGCTTCAAGAGCGGCGTTAAACGCAATTACCTTGGTTTGATCCGTTATTGTATTGATATTCTTTACAATGTCGCGAATTTTTGAAATTTTATTTCCAAGAGAGATAATGCCGGAAATTACCTTATCATTTTTATTTTTAATATCTTCCAGCTGATTAACATTGCGTTCAAGAACAGAAAAACCCAGAATGACATCGTTTTCCATCTTGGAAGAAATAGTAGCTACGCTGGATGTTTTATCCGCAATATCTACCGCAATACTCCTGTTTTCGCTGATTGTGCTTTCAATTTCCTGAACGCTTGCAGCCTGATTATTTGCGGTAGAAAATATATCCTTGGACGAAAAAAATATTTCGTCTGTTGATTTTTTAATTGTATTTGCCATGATACGCGTCTGCTCTACAGTTTTAGAAGCAGCCTGCGCGGAAGCCGATTGAGATTCCAAAAGATTGTTAAAAAGTTTTAAATGACGTTTACATGCGATACCTGTTATAAAACCCGCGACAATCATAGCAATTACGCGGAATGATTCATTGTAAAGCGGAAAGCTGATATTTATGGTTTGATTTTCATATATAAAATAATAAGGAAGATCAAGATTGCCGCCGTTTATAATCACAACTGTAAGATAACATAAACCGCCGAATATGCCGGAAAAATAAGCGCAAGAGACGCTGTATCTCAATGATCCAAGCATGATTAACACAAGAAAGAATAACGCCCAAATTGAAAGAAGTGTAATTGGAGGAGCTATAGAAAGATAAGTGCAGCCTATCCATATACTTGCCGAGTGCAATAAAATATCACAAATTACGCAAAAATATTTAAAGAAGAGAGGAACAGTTGAGCGTCTGCGGATATACAGATATAAAACGATCGAAAAAATTAAATATATGGTGCAGCAGATATAAGCACGGAGAGGAAAATACTGCCCTCCGCTTATTCCTCCCATTATTGAAACAGCCGGAACACTGGAAAAAAATATTGCGGCAATAAAGATCCGGAATTTACATATTAATTTTTCTCCCCTGTATTCATCCTGTTTTATTTTTTCCAGTACTTCAGTTTTGGTCATGCCAATCCTCCAAAATCGTCATCCTCTTTTGAATATGAATCTGTATTATCGTTTAATTTTGATAAAATATATTTATTAAAGATCATAAATTATTCCTGTCTGTCAGATGATATTTCTCGAGCGTTTCCTTTAATTCCATGGACATATTATTTAGTTTTTCCATAATCGAGGATGTTATATTCGTTGCGGAAACAAACTGGTTAACGCCTAATGAAATTTCTTTTAACGCTGAAAAAACCTGTGTGGATGCGTGCTCCTGCTGCTTGCTCAGGCTGGAAATCTGTTGAGACCTGTTTGCGACATTCTGCGAAACTTCGACTATATTTTCAAAAACCTCTTTTTGTTCAACCATTCTGTTATAACCTGCGTCAATTGCGCGTGTTCCGTTATTGGCTTCTGATAAAAGCGTATTGGAAGCTTCCTGCAGCTCGGAAATTCTTTCTTTAATTTCAGAAGCCGATTCCACGACATTATCCGCAAAACGGCGTATTTCTGAAGCGACCACTGAAAAACGCAAGCCGGCTTCGCCTGATGAAGAAGCTTCCAGAGCTGCGTTAAACGCAATTAATTTGGTATGGTCAGCTATCGAATCAATAAGTTTAATTGATTCGTCAATTCTGAAAAGCATGTCTGTCAAATTTATTATTATCTCAATAATTTTCGCGTTTTGATTTCTGATATCAAGCATCATATCTTCGTTAACATCCCGAAGAATTGCTCCCCTGCGGCTCAGTTCCTGAGTGTGAGAGGCAAGAGCAGCCACTTCTTCGGTCTTTTCAGAAGCCTGCGCCGAAAGATTTTTGTTATTTTCCATTGTGCTGACAATTTCCGCAACGCTTGATGACTGTTCATTTGCGGTGGCGTTTATCTGTTTAGTAGACGATGAAAGCTCCAATACAGCGGTTGACACCATGGAAGCATTGCTGCTAAATGATGTAAATGTCGTCTGTAATTTGTTCAGGAATCCGTCCAATGCTTTCATAAATACTCCCAATTCATCATTGGAAAGAGCGTCTATATTTACAAATAGATTGTTTTCATCAAGCTGTTTAAATACCTTGCCCATGTTATCTGTAGATTTTCTAATGCTTTTTGTTGTAATAAAAATAATTATAAAAGCAAAAACAGCCGCAAAAACAGCGGCAGCCAGTGATAAAATCAGGCGAAGACGGTATAAAGCGATTCTGTCATGAATTAAGGATTCCAGGCGCATAAACGATTCATTCTGCAGCCTGAAAGTCGCATTGTTTGCATGACTTGCCGCTTCATATAAAACATGCAGATACTGTTTATCAATCTCCGGTTCATTAATAACTTCATCAACAGTTACAGAAAAATATGTAAGTCTGTCGTAGCAGATTCTCAATAAATTCTCAAAGGATTCAGAATTATCCCTGTTACCCGATTTAAGATTTGTCGCGGCATCAAATCTGTTTTGTATGCGCACATTTTCAGAATGAATTAAAATATCAAGGTTACGCCGCAATTCTTCTTTACGCCTGACTGTAAACGCTCCGTCTTCAATTGTTCTAAGAAGATTTCCAATCACCACCATTCTGTCCTGCGCCTGCGGAAGCTCATTAATAGTCGCAGCAATAAGATAAGCGCTTTCCAAATCGCTGTCTGTAATAAGTCCGGAGACATCGCCGACAAATGTGATAATCTTATTTATATCCTGCATCAGCTGTCTGTATGCCCATAAAACTGTAGTGCGTATTTGAGTGCTGTTTAAATGTTCCCAGTTATCAATAAGCGACTGGGGCGATACAATAAATCCTTGATTGCTGAAATGTTTTTGATATTTTTCCTGCATAAGATTTAAATTTTCTGCTGTTTTACTTCTGACAAACTCAAGATCGCCCGGAGCATCATCTACGGTAATACGGATATATTGAGGAATACTCTGCATTAAAGCGACAGCAGGACGCATAACTTCAATGCCGTAAATCTCATTTTGCGCTTTATTAATCGAAGAAACAGAAAATGAAATAATCGTGAATAACATAATGCCGAGCGGCAGTAAAAAAACACACGCGCTTATGGTTAACTTTGTGCTTATTTTCAGATTTTTTAATTCGGCAAAATTCATTCTATACCTCTTTTTATGTTAATTTCTTTTCTAAAATTCTTAAAAAATAATCAGGAGAAAAACCTCCGATAAAACATTCATAATTTATTTTTTTTTCTGTTTCCCTGCTTTGATATGTTTCAATGCTTTCTATCGCCCTTTTTATTTTATATTCATATCTTGTCTTGTTTCCTTCTGCGGCTATTATGGAAATTCTATAAAAAGCAGGCCAGAACATTTTATCCTTTACAGACGCTTCATGATAATTTCTTTCGGCTTCTTCAAAATTTCCCGTATGAAAATAATATTCGCCCCTTAAAAACCGGGTAAAGGCGCCTGAATTGTTTTTTTCAAGATAAGTTATGATTTTATCTGCGATATTATAATCCTGCGAATTAAGAAAATAAATTGCCGAAGCTGCGATTCCGCTTCCGCAAAGAGTCTGCGCCGGCAAAGAAACAGATGCGTCACCGGTAATAATTGTTTTTAAGACATTTTCAGCATTTGGCTTTCCTTCATCTGTCTTTAATATTTTTGATATTTCCGCGCAGTTAAATGAAATTTTTAATGTATTTATTTTTGAAGGCAAAGATGATTTTTCCGCAGGCTTTTTATGTTCAATATGTTTATCTATCGGCTTAATGCCGGAAGAGACGTCTTTTTTATTGGGTTCGAAAGAAGCATAAACCTGTTTTTCAAAATTGGAAATTTCAATTTTTTGAAAATAAAAAACATCAGATAAAAATTTGTTAACAAGAAGCGGATGTTTAATTGACGCTGTTTCGGAAGCGCCCAAAAAAAGCAGACCGTTATTAAAAAGCGCGTCAGAGAGATTATTCATAACAGAAAGCCTGCTTCTGCTGGAAAAATAGATTAATGCGTTTCTGTAAAAAATTATATCGTACTGTTTTTCCAGACCGCGCATTATGTTATGAGGAAAGAAATTTACCTTTCTGCGGATATTTTCCGAAATAATAAATTCATTGTTATCATTGATAAGATAAGAGTCAATAATATATTTCCACGAAGATCCGTCTGTTCTTATTGTATTCGCCGTATAACGCGCGATTTTTGCGGTTTCTATAGATTCGCCGTTAACATCAAAAGCATCAACTGTAAAATCTATTTTTAATCCTTTTTGAATGTGATGATCAAGCAGCATGGCAATGCTGTAAGCTTCGCAGCCGATTGACGAAGCGGCGGAACAAATTTGCAAAGGGCGGCTGATCTTTAAAAATTCCGGTAAAAGATTTTCCAATAAATTAAAATGGGCGCTTTCCCTGAAAAAATATGTTTCGTTTACGGTAAGGAATTTGGAAATTTCATAAATCTGTTCGCGGGATGTCAGGAGATGTTCATAAAGCGCGGGATTTTCAATAAATGAAGCGCCGCATTTTTCTTCCATGTATTTGTTTAAATTTACTAAAGCGGCGCTTCCCGCTTTAATGCCGAGTATTTGTTCAATTCTGTAATATAAAAATAAAAGAGCGGGATTAGAGAGGATTTCAGATGGAACTTCCAAATTTATATCTGAAGTTGCCTCGCCATTAACCATTAAACCGCGCCTCCTGTTAATGCAATAAGTTTTTTCGGAATATCGCCTAACGGAAGAATAAAGTCAACGCAGCCTGTTTCCGCCGCAGCCTGAGGCATTCCATAAATCATGGAAGAAGCTTCGTCCTGCGCTATTGTAATGCCGCCTGCCTGTTTAATTATTTTTGTGCCTTCAGCGCCGTCCGTGCCCATTCCTGTAAGCACAACGCCTACAATGGAATTTTTGAATTGTTCCGATGCGCTTTTAAAAAGAATATCTGCGGCAGGTTTTTGGCTGTTAACAGGCGCTCCGTCAACAAGCAAAATTCCTGATGAGCCTATAATCATATGTTTGTCTGTCGGCGCGACATAGACATGTCCCCTGGAAGGAAAGATACCTTCTTCTGCAAGTTCAATCTTTAGTTGCGCGTAACCGTCAAGCCATTGAACAAAGCCTCTGTCGAAACCAGAAGTGTTATGCTGCACAAGAAGAATCGGGACAGGGAAGTCAGCCGGAAGGGCGGAACATAACTGGCAAAGTGCCATCGGACCGCCTGTTGATGAAGCGATTACAATGCAGTTTATTTTACGAACAGACGCTTCAGGCAACTCGGTGTTTTCATGCGCGTTAACATTTTTCTTTTTAAGGTTCGCAATATGTTTTAGAGTATTAAAAATTTCGCTTCGTTTGATTTCGGACATACTCGATGTAAAAATATCCTTGGCAAAGAATTCATGGGCTCCCTTGACAGCTGCTTCATAAGCCATTTTTGCCGTGTCATGAGTGCTGATTACAACAATGCCGCAGGAACTGAATTTCCTGATTTCTTCGACAGCTTCAAGCCCGTTTTTTACAGGCATTTCAAAATCCATGGTGATAAGATCAGGATTTAGAGCTTTCGCCTTTTCTATGCCGTCCTGTCCGTTTTCGCCTTCGCCGATTACTTTAAAGGAACCTTCGCTCTCAAGAAAATCCCTGAGAATATCGCGCACAAGAGGACTATCATCAACAATTAATGTTTTAATCATAATTTTTTTCCTTACAAATGATTTGAACAAGCTGTTCTGTATTAAGCAGAAGAATCAAATCTTCCGCCGCTTTTTTAACTGTATTGTTATGTGATAAAAAAAGCATTCCCTTAAAAATTGAAAAATTACTGCAGAAAGACAGTGTTTTTGGAAGCGGAAAAAAATTTCCTGACGGTATTTCTTTCTCTCTGATAATTTCCGTTGATAATAAAATTATTTTGTCTTCTACTGCCTCCGGATCTGAATCTTCACAGGTATCATTTGATTTTAGAATAATGCCGTGGCAGACATTATCATTTTTATAATTAAAAAATACCGGAAGCGAAATATATGTGTTGCGGTTTTTAGAATCGTAATTTACTAAATTTTTATTTTTATCGGGAGAAAGATAGATTGACAAAACGCTGTTCATCGGAATAGCAAGCGAAAAATTACCGTAGGAACAGAGAAAAGTACGCATTTTTATACCGCTTCCTGACTGATGCGTCCTATAATTCTGTGAACATCAAGAACAAATACATCGTTTTCGTTCCATTTAAATGAAGCGCAGACAGCGTCAGATAAATCGCCGGATTGGGAATCCCTGTCAATAATATAAATATTTTCTGTATGTATATCCGCAATACCGGAAACATCGTCTATCAGGAACGCGATATGATCAATTTCTTCTTTAATAATGATAATTTTTTTTCTTGGACTTGCCGTTTTATGAAACAAGAGTCCGATGTCGAATAACGCATGGGGAATTGAATATCTGTTGACAACTCCCAAAACAAACGGCGGCAGAAGAGGCAGCGGATATACTGTATCAAAGATTGCAATTTCACTTATTATACGGGACGGGAAGCTGTATAATTTATCCAAAATGGAAAAAATCAGATATTTTTCGGTGTTTATATCTTCGGGTTCTTCGTCAATAATTTCCGTTATTTCCGCAAAATCAGACATAATACCTCCGTTAAAATACAAATGGCGTTTAATTAGTATTGGGAAGTTATTATATCATCAATATAGAAAGTTTTCCATATCAATAAGGATATTATTAAGGTCTTTAAAATTTGTTCTGGTTTCCGGAAGAGAATGTAAAAATAACTGACCGTAAGATTTTCTGTGGATACGGCTGTCAAGAACCGCGACAATGCCCCTGTCTGCGCTCCGGCGCATCAGCCTTCCGAATCCCTGTTTGAATTTTATCACAGCCTGCGGCAGTGAAAGTTCCATAAAAGGATTAAGACCGCGTTTTTCTATCGCTTCACGTCGCGCTTCAAATACCGGATCACCAGGAGTGCGGAAGGGGAGCCTGCAGATTATTACAAGCCGCAAGGTATCTCCCGGCGCGTCAACTCCTTCCCAGAACGAATCAGTCGCAAAGAGACATGAAGTTTCATCCTGGAGAAAAGCCTGTAAAAGCCTCATTCGATCCTCATCACCCTGTTTTAGGCAGCGGATGCCAAGCGGCTCAAGCTCTATCTTTGCAGCATTATAAGCGCTAGTTAAAGCCTGATAGGATGTAAATAAAATAAGGGCAGAGCCTCCTGCAATTGCGGTAAGCCTGTGCGCCGCACTGTTAACAAAATCCTGATAACTCTCTTCATCAGGAAGCGGAGCGTCTGAAGGCGCGGCAAGCAGGACTGCGTTTGAGTAGGGAAATGGCGAGGGAAAACATCCTGATAAAAGCGGACGGTTATCTATTGATGATATTCCGCACTGATTTGCCCAGTATGAAAAATCATCATTAACAGCCAGTGTGGCGGAAACGCAGACAACTGTTTTGTTGGGAGAAAAAACACTGTCTTTTAAAATGGGCGAAAGCTCGAGAGGCGTTCTTGTAAAAGAGGCAGTATTTTTCTTCTGCACTCCATCTTTAGGTAACCGGTTTTTCTCGAACCATAAAACATCATTTTCATGCTTTTTATATTTGCAAAAGACATCGCAAATTTCTGCAGTATTTTCCAGCCTTCTTACAATCGCTTTTATTTCCCAGACTCCGGGATCCGCCGCCTGCTCTTCATCAAGACTTTCTGTAACATCACGAATCATGTTTGTAAGGCTGAGAATATTGCGCTTTAAAGTTTTAAACCCCGGAAATAGCGATCTTTTTAAAAATGATTCGTCAACAGCAGGAGACAGCCTGTAAATTCCTTCCGCGCCGCAAATTTCCAAAGCGCATTCTTCAAGTTCTTCTGCGCTGTTTCTAATTTTTTGAATGGCATCGCTCATTGTCTCCAAAGGCTCATCATTTGAATTAATAATTGCACATAACTTTACCAAAAGCCCGCTGTAGTTTGCTCTACGTTTGTGATACAGCTTTCCAAGCTGGCGGAAAAGCCCGGTTCTTGTAAAACCGGCTGAAAAAAAAGATGTAGCGGCGTTTTCGATGGTGTGCGCTTCATCAATAATGAGTCTTGCAAACGGCGGAAGAACAACCGAGTTTTCGTAACCTGCGCCCTGAAAACGCGCGGCTAAATCCGCAAAAAGCAGATGATGATTTACCACGATGATATGAGCGTTATTCGCCTCTTTGCGCAAAGTTTGAATAAAACACTGCGCCCTGTACGGACAATGGTTTCCTAGACAAAGATCGGACTCCGAACAAATACTTGACCAGACAGTATCTGAAGGCAGAGCGGTTAGATCATTTTTTGCGCCTGTCTTTGATGTCTGCGACCACTTAACAATATTTTTAAGTTCTTCAAAATCAAAATCAAAAAGCGGCGGTTCCTGCAAAACGTCATCAAGCCTGCGAAGGCACAAATAGTTGCCTCTTCCTTTCATGATAACAGATTTTATTTTAACTTGAGAGCCGCCTTCCTCAGCCAGACTTGAAGCGACAAGAGGAATATCTTTTTCAAAAAGCTGCTGCTGCAAAGTTATAGTCGCTGTAGATATTACAACCTTTTCCTTATTGGCAAGCGCGAAGTGCATGGCAGGAAGAAGATACGCGAAAGATTTGCCGACTCCCGTTCCCGCCTCTGCCATGACAAGAGAATCTTCGTTAAATCCGCGAATGATTAACGAGAGCAAATCAAGCTGCGCCTGCCTTGGCTCATAAGAGGAAAGCTTTCCGGCAACCGAGCCTCCTTCGCAAAGAGAGGAGATTATTTTTTCTGTATCAATTTTTTTTTCAGCGATAATTTATGCCCTCATTAACAAAGCCATCACCTTCGCGTCTCCGATAATATTTTCCAAAAGCGCGTACTCATTCGGCTGGTGGAGAGTTTCCTGCGTCTTTGTCCAGACCGCGCAGTCGATGCCTATGTTACGCAAACACGCCGCCATGGTGCCGCCCCCGATGCCTGTCATACGCGGCTTGACATTGTAAACTTCTTCCGCCGCTTTGCTTAAATATTTTACAATAGGAGCGTTTTCGTCCGTAGGTTTTGATATCATTAATTGAGGCAATGTGTATTCGATTGTTACGCGGTGTTTTTTTTCCGTTTCTTTTTTAATTCTGTCTACTTCAGATAAAATAACATCCGGCGGATATTGAGGAAGGACGCGCATATCCATATAAAAAACATCTTCTCCGGGAATTGTATTGATGTTAGGCACATTTGCTTCTTTTTTTGTCGGTTGAAAAGTAGAGTAGTTCGGATCAAACATCGGATTACGTTCGTTAAACTTCTGCGATAGTTCATAATGAAGACGAAGAGAAAGATCGCTCCCTGCCAGAAAAGCGTTTGCGCCCAAATCCGGCATTGAGCCGTGCGTTTGTTTTCCGCGTGTAACAAAACGCATCCACATAATATTTTTTTCGGCAATTTCAATTTGTTCGCCTTTTGGATCGCCGCCGTCGGGAACTAAAACCATATCGGTCTTGTTAAAAAGACCGCGGTGATTTTTTACAAGCCACTCAATTCCGTAAAGCGATCCCACTTCTTCGTCGGAAGCGAATAAAAGTTTTACAGTCCGCGCAGGTTTAAATCCCTGTTTAATAAAAGCTAAAACAGCCAAAACAGAAGAAACCAGTCCCTGCTGATTATCTTCAACTCCCCGTCCGATAATTCTGGAACCTTTTTCATCATTTTTATAAATTAATGTCCACGGATCGCTGTCCCAGAGTTTTTCTTCGCCTGGCGGAACAACATCAATATGGCTTAAAATCCAAAGAGTGTTTTTATTTTTATCTTCGCCTTTAATTGTAGCAATCAAATTGGGACGAACCGAGCCTTTCGCTCTTTCATCAGGCGCGTCATATCTTTCCAACTGAGTTATGCCCTGTGAACGCAGCCAGTTTTCAAGAAAAAGACATTTATCAAGCTCTCCTTCGCCTCCAGATTCAGGCGAGACCGCAGGATGCTCTGTAAGCCCTGTTTCAAGTTCAATAATAATTTTGCCTGCTTCATCCAGCCAGGAAAATAATTTATCTTTCATAAACTTTCCAGCTTGTATTAATCAGCGTTTCCAAATCCGAATATTTCGCTTTCCATCCAAGCATCTCATGGGCTAGTGAACAGGAGGCGGTAAGTTTTGCAGGATCGCCCTTGCGCCTCTCCGCAAGTTTTGCGGGTATTGGTTTGCCTGTTATTTTTCGCGCAGTTTTCAAAACTTCAGAAACTGAATACCCCAGCTCGCTTCCAAGATTAACAATAATGCTTTTATTATTTTTGATGATATAATCCAAAGCCGCAACATGACCGCAGGCGAGATCGTTTACATGAACATAATCGCGGATGCCGGTGCCGTCCGGAGTATCGTAATCGCTGCCAAAAATCTGCATTTCTTTTTTTGTTCCGCAGGCAGTCTCCATAATAATCGGAATTAAATTCGCGGGATTTTGTTCAAGCCCCTTAATGCGTCCTTTAACATCATAACCTGCCGCGTTAAAATAACGAAGAGAAGCGTAACGGATATTTTTAAGTTTTTCGTACCAGAATAAAAAATTTTCAATTTCAAGTTTTGTAAAACCGTAAAAATTTTCAGGAAGAGCCGGATGTTTTTCATCGATAGGAAGATATTGAGGTTCTCCGTAAACAGCGGCGCTTGAGGAAAAAACAATATTTTTAATGCCTGCTTCACATGCGGCGTTTAAAATATTGATGGTTCCGCAAATATTGTTACGCGAATATTTTTCCGGTACAAGCATCGATTCTCCCGCCGCCTTGGATGCCGCAAGATGCACAAGAGCGTCAAACGCGCCGTTTTTCATCGCGCCAAGAAGCGCCTGATAATCATGAATATCGCCGTAAATAAACTTCGCCTCTTTAAACAAATTTTCACGAAGCCCGCTTGATAAATTGTCGTAAACAGCGCAGGTTTGCCCCATATCCAGAAATTCTCTTGTTACATGGCTGCCGATATATCCGGCTCCGCCGATTATTAATATATTCATGTTTTAATTATAACAAGTGTATAGGATTGAGGGCTAGTGGTTTAATTTGGAGCGAGGAATTTATTCCGGCTTGCTTTATTACTGCTTTTCTTTAACAGAAGCTATTTCTGAAGCAATTGCTTCCCACTCATGAGTCGTTTTCTCAATTGCTGCGGCGCATTCATCAAGCTGCTGTTTTATATCTCTGGCTTTATCACCGTCAGAATAAACTTCAGGCGATGCAAGATCAGTTTCCAGCGCGGATTTTTTGCTTTCAAGTTCATCAAGCGTCTTTAGAATTTCAGCCTCCTGTCTCTCCAGTTTTCGGGCTGCAGCCTGCCTCTGTTTATCCGCCGTACGTTTCTGCTCATTAGTCGTTCCATATTCGGCGCTCTTTACTTCTTTTTCTTCATTACCGTTAATCCGCTCTGTCTCATTCTTAACTCTCTCCAAATAATAAGCATAATCTCCGTAAAAAAGTTTTGCTTTCGCTGGAGAATTATCGTTTCCAGGAATAAGTTCCAGAGTTTTTGTAGAAAGCTCTTCCATAAAAGCGCGGTCATGAGAAACAAAAATAATAGTGCCAGTAAATTTTTTAAGCGCGTCAAGCAGAATATCCTTGGAATATAGATCGAGATGGTTTGTAGGCTCATCGAGAATCAGCAAATTCACCGGCTTTAAAAACATTTTTAGAAGGGCAAGACGGCTTTTTTCTCCTCCCGAAAGAACAGAAACGCTTTTGTAGACATCATCGCCGCGGAATAAAAACGCGCCCAGCATGTCGCGTAACTTTGGAATTAACGAGAGAGGAGCTTCTTCTTCCATAAACTCAAGAATCGAAAGAGGCGAGTCCATCGCCTCCGCCGCGTCCTGCGAAAAATATCCTGGTTTTACGCCTGTCCCCAATTTTACAGAGCCTTCATAATTATCATCCGCTCCCGCGATGATCCGCAAAAGAGTAGTCTTGCCCGCTCCGTTTGGACCTGCCGCGACAAGACGCTCTCCCGCGTCAAGGCAGAGATCAAGATCGCCAAGAACGCGCCTTTTTGCGTAACTTTTTCCGATTCCTTCGAGAGTTAAAGCGATGTTTCCGCAGTGAGGCGCGGGAGGAAAGTTGATATTTATTTTTTTAAATGATTCCGGTATTTCGATGCGTTCCATTTTTTCCAAACGTTTTACAAGTTCCTGCGCGAATGCTGCCTTGCTTGCCTTGTATCTGAATCTGCGGATAAGTGATTCGGTTTTTACAATTTCTTCCTGCTGCTCTGCGTACCGCTTAACAAGACTTTCAAGTTCAATCCGCCTTGTTTTTTCGTAAGCGCTGTAATTACCCGCGTATCGTTTTAAATTTCCGTTAAACAATTCGTAAACTTCATTAACGCAGACATCAAGAAAATATCTGTCGTGGCTTACCAAAAGATATCCGCCCTTAAAACCATTCAGCCATTCTTCAAGCCAGGCTCTCGCTTCTATATCAAGATAATTTGTAGGCTCATCCAAAAGAAGGATATCAGGTTTTTCCAGAAGAACTTTCGCAAGGGCGATTCTCATCTGCCAGCCGCCTGAAAATTCTCCTGTGTTTCTATCAATATCTTTTAGGGAAAAACCAAGACCGGAAAGAACAGAAGCGATTTCGCCTTCGCGCCTGTAGTAACCGGTCTGCTCGATTTGTTCCTGCAGATTGTGATGCTCTTCGATTAATATTTTTACAGATGCTTCATCGCTCTTTGCATTTTCCAAAAGACCGCCTGTTTTTTCCATGCGTTCCATCAGATTATGCACATAACTGAAAGCGGTTTCAGCTTCTTCGCGGAGAGTTTTTCCGTGATGCACAATGCCGGACTGAGGAAGGTATGAAACTCGCGTTTCCTTTTGTACGGCGCGATCGCCAGAGTCAGCAGGAATAATACCCGCGATAATTTTCATTAATGTTGATTTGCCGCTGCCGTTAGCGCCGGAAAGACAGCAGCGCGAATTTGCTGCAAGCCTGAGAGAGACGTCTTTTAAAATATCCCTGTCGCCGAAGCTAAGACTTATTTTGGAAAATTGTACAAAGGACATTGCAAAAAAGAGGATTCCTATTCTGAATCAGGCAGATCATCGCCTTTTTCGGAAATGGAATTTAAAGCTCCCATATTCCGATTAAATAAATTTAATCTATTGGAAAAACAGAAACCGCTGACTCCGTCGTTTGTCATAACCTTGTACCAATCACCCTGAAGCGGATCTCCAGTTGTGCTGATAGGAGGAGTACCGTGTTCTGCAAGACTGAGTATTTTAATTATCTCGCCTTCACGCAGACGGTATACGCGGCGCGCGTTATTATCCGGCTCGGCGCGGATTGGAAGCCCGTCCAGCAAATTTTCAGCGTATAATTTCGCGTGAGGAGCAAATTCCTGCGCAAATTCAATTGCCTTTTTTTTGTTTCCGGAAAATTCCATCTGAGTAAACGGAATTTCAAATTTTATTTTTTTATCGTAAGTTTCAGTTTCAGTTTCAGTTTCCGGGAATCCCACAATCCATTTTTTTTCGATATTGGATTTTACATAAACAGGCAGAACGCTTCCTGATTCAATTGGAGGATCATCAAGCGACCAAAGTAAAACTCCATAACCAAGTTTTGTGCATGAGGCTAACAATAAAAAAGAAAGAGAAAGCAAAGATAAATAAATAATACTTTTTCTCATATTTCTTTTTTCAAAATAAAAATGACAGGGAAGAGGTAATTGAGTTGTCCGGCAGCCAATCCGAACCGGATGTTTACGGATGCCGGACAAACCACACTTATTCCACAATTGCGATTATATCAGCCATTTTAAGAATAAGAAATTCTTCACCTTCGTTTTTAATCTGGGTTCCGGCGTATTTATCATACATAACCTTATCACCGTTTTTTACAGTGATTTGAACTTTTTCTGTGCCAGGTCCGACTGCTGCAACTGTAGCTATCTGGGTTTTTTCCTGAGCAGAATCTGGAATGATAATTCCGCCGGCTGTTTTTTCTTCCTTCTCAAGTTTTACCATGATTCGGTCTGCCATAGGCTTAATTTTCATATTTTTCCTCCGTAATTGTGTTGATTAATTTATAACAGTATATACAAATCAATTTTTTCAGTCAATAACCCCCAAAAACCTGTCTAGTTCAAGCTGCGCTGACATATTTGCAGGGTCTAAATCCAGCGCGTATTTGAACGAATTAATGGCATCAACAGGTTTATTCAAGACAGAGAAACATCCGGCTATCCTGGCTTGAATTATGGAGGCTGTTTTGTAATTTTTTGGAACCTTGTCAATTTTTTCAAACGCAAGTTCATATTGCTCCAAAGCACGGGAAGGAGAGTGAATAGCAGCCATGATTCGGCCAAGGTTCGCATTTTGCTGCCAGCCGGGTTGTTCCTGCATAATGCCGCGCAGTATATTTTCAGCCTCGTCAAGCTCGCCTTTGTTCATCAGATAAAGAGCCTTATATTGATCAATCCAATGCCATCTGTATTGAAATAATTCCATTCTGTCCAAAAGTATTTTTGCTTCTTCATAATTACGCAGGAAAAAAAGATTCCAAAAAGCCCATTTATAAATTTCTTCGTTATTTTCATGTCTGTCCAGAAGAAGCCATGTTTGCGCGATTTGCTGCGCCGGATTCTGTAGCTGCGCATGACGTTTGCAAATTTCAAGATCAATATATGGAGAATTCAATTTAAATTTATTTATGTTATTCTGAAGGATCGATACTGCCGCTGTATAATTAAACAAACGGCTGTAATGGATAAGTCCGAATTCCATTGCAGATTGAGCCTGATTTGCGCTTGTTTCCGTATTTATAAGTTTTTCTAGATAGAGCGCAGCTTCTCCGCGATCATCTGTTGTTACAGCCAGATTGTAAAGGCTTGTTACGTTTGTACCGGCTAATATATTCCAGATAGTTGACGCAATATCGGTATAACCAGAAAGATAAAGCGCATCCGCCTGACGCATCAGCGCTCTTTCATCATTTATGAGAGAAAAAATTTCCGCGCTTCTAAGTATGCTGCCAAAATCATAGTAGTACTCTGCCGCGAAATACAAAACAGAATCAGAAGGTTTAGCAATGATTTGCTGATCGCCGGATTCTATTAAAGCGGATATTTCCGCGGAATCTTCGTAGAAGTATTCATTTAAGATCGATTGAATATCGCTTGCCGCACCTGAATAATCGCCGCGTATTGTTTTTAAAAGAGCCAAATTAACAGAGACGGACTGTGTTCCGTCGCTGTGGAGATCACTTGGAATCGGCGAGGCTGCAGCAGGATTTTTAAAATCGCCAAGAAGGACATGTAATGAAAGGCGAAGGGAGTTAAAATTAGGTTCTGTTAATAAAGGCAGCCACTTGCGAATTTGCGCTTCAATTTCATTATTAATTGGCGAATATCTTACAAGAGACGAGGCAGCTACAGCGATTATCGGCTGCGATGACGGAAATGCTTTTACAGCGTTTTCAATAGACTTTATATAATTAACAATGGATGCAGGATGAATATTTGCAACCGCTCTCCGGCGTTTTAAAATTGAAAGCCATGACTCAACTGTTATTGCGGTTTTTTCCAGGCGATCCAGCTCTCCGTTAAGAAAATCAAACTCTCTTTCTGTAAAAAATAATTCTTCAAAAGCTTCATCAAACCCGCGCAGGATTCTGTGGAAGTTGTCAGTCTGCCTTGCCGCCGCGTTTTCATTTCTTTCGATTAGGTTAAAAACAATCAACGCGGAGCCCGACAGAAATAAAAGAATTAATCCTGCAAGCAGCGTTATGCGTAATTGCTTCATGCCGGATTTCATGCTGTTTTTTCTTGTAATGTACGGCGGATGCTGTCAAGAACGCCGTTTATAAATTTGAAGGAATCATCCGCGCCGTATTCCCTGCAAATGCCGATAGCTTCGTCGATAACAATGGAAGGCGCGATTTCATTTTGAAACATAAGCGTGTATACAGACATCCTCAGAATTGCAAGATCAACGCGGTTAACCCGTTTTATATCCCAATTCTGAAGATGATTTTTAATAACTTTATCTATTTCTTTAATATTTTCGATAGTTCCGGCAATTAAAATTCTGGAAAAAACAGCAAGACCTTCGTCAAGAGTTTTTAATTTTTCTTCATCAAGCCATGCGAACTTTGAAAGTTCATCAACCGGAACCTGATTTGATTCCCAAAAGTAAAGGGCCTGAAAAGCCAGAATGCGTCCTTTTCGTCTGGAAACCATATAAGCTCTCTAAACCCGGCAGCCGCAAAGAAAAATATTCAAACCTCTTAACAAAGGCATTTGCTTTACCATTGCATATTATTAATATTATCCTGGAAATAAATAATATTAGCTTTTCTTCTTTCGTCCATGAGCAGTGTCTGCTGCCTTAAATTGACAATGTACTGAACAATATGCTCGCGGACTGTTCCCTGCTGACCTAACTGCCTGATATCTTCCAATGTAAGCAGTTCTTTTTCAGCATGAATTTCATCCACTTTTACAAGATAAAAACCGTCAGGACCTTCGATTAAACGTGACACCTGTCCCTTATTTAACCTGAGGATAACATCCATGAGAGCCTGTTCAGACGCATTTCTTGGCTGTTGATTTCTGTCAATAAATCCTTTACCGGGATAATAACCCATATCTGTAACAGTGCTGCGTTTGTAAACATCATCAAACCTGGATGAAACATTGTTGATGTCACGGACTACAGAATCCGCGCTTGACCTTGACTTTTGCCTTGTTTCAGCATCATTGCCGTATGGAAAAATAATAATGCTGATTTCAAAAGTCTGCGCCCGTTTTAATTCATTTTTTAGGCGGTTATACATATCCAGGACATCTTCTTCTGTCGGCATTCTAAGATTTCTGTTNAGGAATTCGCTGGCTTTAATTTCCCTNAGCATCTGTTCCCTGTTTTTTGCGCTGTCCANATTGTAACCTTGAACAAATACTCTGTATTCATCTTCGCTTGGCTGCCGTCTGTTTTGCATTTCAAAAAGATTTCGGATATATTGCCTTATTAGATTATCCTCTGTTGCGCGGGTAACAATCCTGTCTCTGTCAGCAGCCTGTGAAAGCACCANCTGATTGATCAGTCCTTCCAGAATTTGAACACGCTGTTCGGGCGCCAGCCTGGTTCTGCTGGCTTGTTCCATCCGAACAACCGCTTCGCGGAAATCCGAGACTAATACCGGATCAGTTCTAATAATATTTACAGTTGCCGCTGATTGTGAAAAACCGTAAACCGCTGTTAAAAGCCCTAAAAGTACTAAAATTGCTCTTTTCATATTAATCCTTCTGCTTTAATATATATAAAATAAACAAAAAAATCCACTAAGTGGTTACCAATTACCAGCAACTAATGATCAATGATTTTTANTCCGCATTAGTCACTTACNAGAACTGCCCGGATTCTCCGNACTCCTGCCGACGAGGACTGTTCCTTCTGAATCTTAAAACACCCAAGAACCCCTGTTCGTTCCACATGAGGACCGCCGCAGACCTCTTTTGTAAAAAAAACCGAAGTAGAGTTACCTACNGTGTAGACTTTTACCTGCGCCTCGTACTTTTCGCCGAAAAGTGCGATTGCGCCGCTTTTCTTCGCATCTTCGANGCCCATTGTTTCCATAAAAACAGGCAGGTCATTTTTTATCTGNTCATTAACGATTTTTTCGACAGTGNTTATTTCATCCTGAGTCATTGGTGAATCATGGGCAAAATCGAAACGTAAACGTTCTGCTGTGATATTACTGCCTCTCTGGGCAACATGATCGCCAAGCACTGTTTTAAGCGCCTTGTGCAAAAGATGAGTTGCCGTATGGTATTTTACTGCCATTTCGCCCTGATCTCCAAGACCGCCCTTAAAAGCCTGTCCGCTTTGAGAGCGGGAAAGTTCCTGATGCTTTTTAAAAGCCTCTTCAAATTCTTCACGATTAACAGTCATTCCGGCTTCGGCGGCAAGTTCTTCCGTTAATTCGATTGGAAAGCCGTATGTATCGTAGAGTTTAAAGGCAAGGCGTCCTGANATAATTTTACGCGGGTCTTTCAGCAAATTGGGAAGAAGTTTTTCAAATTCATGCTCGCCTTTCTGCAGGGTTTCCAGGAACTTATCTTCTTCCTTNTTTAATTCATTCAATATAAAAGCGCGGTTTTCGTTTAGTTCAGGATAGGCGCTCATAAANTGATTNATGATCACTTCCGCAACTGGAGAGAANCTGAAACCTTCTGCATATAACTTGCGCCCGTGCCGAACAGCGCGCCGAATCAAACGGCGCAGAACATAACCGGCTCCCACATTGGAAGGACTAACCGCCTTAGGATCGCCAAGAATAAAAACAGCCGATCTTACATGATCCGCGACTATTCTTATCGAGCGATCAACATCGATATTTGCTCCGCCTGAATATTTACAGGAAGCGGCTTTTTCAATTGACGCGATAATATTTTCAAAAATTGACGTATCATAAACTGACGATTTGCCGTTAAGNACAGTTACNGTTCTTTCNATGCCCATTCCCGTATCAACGCATTTTCGCAAAAGAGGCTCGTAGCCGCCCTGCGCGTTTTTGTTGTACTGCATAAAAACATCGTTCCAGATTTCCAGCCATTTTCCGCAGGAGCATCCCGGTTTGCAATCTGCGCCGCACGGCGCATCGCCCATGTAATAAAACATTTCGGTATCAGGACCGCACGGACCTGTGGTTCCTGCAGGACCCCACCAGTTATCTTCTCTGGGGAGATACGAAATTCTTTCAACGCCTAAATTCTTCCAGATAGCCGCGGATTCATCGTCCCTGGGAATACCGATAGCTCCTTCACCCTGAAATACCGTTACACCCAATTTTTCCACCGGAATATTCAGCCACAACGGCGATGTCAAAAATTCAAAACTGAATTTTATTGCGTCTTCCTTAAAATAATCGCCAAGCGACCAGTTGCCGAGCATTTCAAAAAAAGTAAGATGGCTTGC
>JGI24695J34938_10000529_pt1 | contig 37004 bp, 31 predicted proteins | sample TergutCo191P3_FD_34938 | JGI IMG/M metagenome (IMG submission 34938)
AGCAGTAAGCCAATTGTAAAAAAACCCCGAGTCATACCGTGTTTCTCCTGAGTACTAAAAGCAAGTCTATATTGTTTCCATTTTATGGTCAATATTAATATCAATATGTGAATATCGCAAATTTTTCTTTATTTATCTTAAATATTATGGTATAATTATAAATAATGGCGTACAGTTCAATATTTCGCAAAATTAGAAAACATACGTTGATAGTAATTGCGGGTGTCCTTGCAATGATCACTATAATTATCGGGGTTGGACTATTTTTTATAAGGCACAATGTAATAACCGCAAACAATAAACTGGGCATTTCGGCGGCAAATGACGCCAAGTACGCTTTAATAAGCCAGATCGAAGAAACTCTTTACCTCCTCGCCCAAAGCAAAGCCGCGGTCAGCGATGAAAAGTTCGCGAACATTGCGGAACATATCCGAATAATCTCGCAGACTGCGACCAATATCAGATCAAATCCAGGCGAATACGGATCAAGATCAATTTCGTTTCCGGACACTTCCAACAGGGAAGGCAGAGTCACCGTAATGGTGCAGATCTCCAGTAACACAAATTATGCTGATTTAAGAAGCGAGATCGGACTTATGGCAAATATTCAGGATCATCTGATTGCCGTACAAACCAATAATAAAAGCGTCGGCACAACTTATATCTCCACAGAATCCGGCATCACCATTTGCGCCGATCCTGATTCCGCGCAAAAAACCCAATACTTTAATCCCAGAACACGCCTTTGGTATATCACCGCGAAACAGGCAAATGATCTTATATGGACTGATGTCTTTGAAGATTATTTGGGACGGGGACTTGCCATTACATGCGCAAAACCTTTTTATGACGCAAGAGGAAATATTGCCGGTGTCGCGGGCATGGGATCGTTTCTGGAAAACTTAAACGAAGTTGTAGTAGGAACAGTAATCGGCGAAACAGGCTATGCTTTCATGTCAAACGAAAAAGGCGAAATTATAATTTCCAACAATCTTCAAAAAGACACCGACGGAAAAGTAATCCGGGAAAGCCTGTTAGACGAATCGGGAGATTTTCCACGTGATACGGCTCAAAGAATTATAAAAGGCGAAGCCGGCATTGAGCGCATTGTTCTTGGCGGCACGGAAAAATTTATAGCATACCACGGTCTTACCGCAATCCCATGGAGCATAGGCGTTGTTATTGACGTTAACGAAGTGCTCTCGCCTGCTTTGGACATCGAATCGAAAATTATCGGCTTAAAACAATCTACGTTAAGTTCGATAGGCAGCGTAATACTTTTTATCGGCGTTTCTACAGTATTAACGCTTCTGCTTATTGTTATGGGAACCGGTTTTATCACTTCCCGCCTGGCAACGACTTTTACAAAACCAATCTTTAAACTGACAGAAGACGCTGCATTAATCGGCAGCGGCAATCTCGATCATGTCCTTGATATAAAAACAGGCGACGAGCTGGAAATCCTCTCGGACGCTTTTAATAAAATGATTGGCAATATAAAAAGAATTACCGCGGAAAAAGATATCGCAGAACAGAGCAATCGCTATAAAACAGCTTTTCTCGCGAATATGAGCCATGAAATCCGCACGCCAATGAACGCGATACTTGGAATCGCGGAAATCCAGCTGCAAAGTAAAAATATATCCAAAGAATCCGAAATGGCATTCGGCAAGATATATGAGTCAGGCGATTTATTATTAAAGATTATAAATGATATACTCGACCTTTCAAAAATTGAAGCCGGTAAGCTCGAATTATTCCAGTGTAATTACGACATACCAAGCCTTATAAATGACACCGCTCAATTAAATCGTCTGCGATATGACAGTAAACCGATTAATTTTAACATTCTGGTAGACGAGAATACTCCGCATAATTTATTCGGCGACGAACTTCGAATTAAACAGGTATTAAATAATATACTAAGCAATGCTTTTAAATATACGGAAGAAGGCAGCATTGATTTTCATGTTTCATCTGAACCTGCCGACAATACATCAGCCAGCGAATCCGATCCCTCCTGCGAAAATGAAAATGTAATAATTATTTTCCGTATCAGCGATACAGGTCAGGGGATGTCCAAAGAACAGATATCAATTTTATTTAATGAATACATTCGTTTTAACGCAGAAATAAACCGCACAATTATGGGCGCAGGTCTTGGCATGAGCATTACAAAGCGTCTTCTTAATTTAATGAACGGAGAAATATTTGTCGAAAGCGAACCCGACAAAGGATCAGTATTTACAGTGCGCATTCCGCAAAAACGCATTGATTCAATTGTATGCGGAGCCGAACTTGCAAAGAAATTAAAAGATTTTCATTTCAGCAGTACGACTATTGCAAAGAAGACGCAATTTATACGCGAATATATGCCGTACGGCAATGTTCTTGTAGTTGATGATGTGGAGTCGAATATCTACGTTATAAAAGGCATGCTGTCGCCTTATTGTTTAAACATTGATTCAGCAATAAACGGACTTGAGGCAATAGAAAAAGTAAGAGACGGCAAGACGTATGATATTATTTTTATGGATCACATGATGCCCAGGATGGACGGCATGGAAGCTGTAAAAATAATAAGGGGTATGGGATATAATCATTACATTATCGCGCTTACCGCCAATGCTTTAATCGGACAGGAAGAGATGTTCCTTAAAAACGGTTTTGACGGCTTTATATCAAAGCCAATTGATTCACGCGAGTTAAATCACTGCTTAAATGAATTTATCAGAAATAAAAAACCGCAGGAAATAGTGGAAGAAGCGCGGCAGAAACAGATGGCAATGAAACAGGAAATATCATCCGGTTCCAACGATGCAAGCTTAAAAAAATTCTTTCTTCAGGATGCTGTGAACGCATTAAACACTCTGGAAAAACTAAATGAAAATCTCACTTCCGCCGGTAAAGAAGAAAAAGAAGCGTATGTAACAGCTGTCCATGGAATTAAAAGCGCTCTTGCGAATATAGGACAGAACGAATTATCTGCGATAGCTTCAAAACTGGAAGAAGCCGGAAGAAACGCCGATACGGATTTTATTTTATCGGAAACTCAAGTTTTTATAAACGAGCTTAAATCGCTGACAGAAATATTGTCCGCGGAAGACGAAAACATCGTTACGGACATTACCGGCGAAGACGCCCATCTTTTAAAAGAAAAATTGCTTGCGATAAAAATTTTCTGCGAAGAGCTGAACAAAAAAGACGCGAAAAGCGCACTTAACGAACTAAGAAAAAAAGCATGGCCCAAAAATATTAATGCCGCACTTGACGATATTGCAGCTCAATTATTGCATAGCGAATTCACAAAAGCCGCGGAAGCCGCAAAAGAAGCCGCGGAAGCGGAAATATAATCAGTATTTTTTATCGTTTATCAAGATATTGCTGTAAAATTTCCATTACTTCATTTATATCGAGCGGTTTTCCAACATGAGCGTTCATGCCGGCGTCCAGACATTTTTCTATATCTTCCTTGAACACATTTGCAGTCATGGCAACAATTGGAATGCTGTTCTTCTTTTCGATTATTTTTAACGCTTCATGTTCTCTTATAATTCGCGTTGCTTCAAGTCCGTCCATTTGCGGCATTTGCATATCCATAAATATCATATCATATTTTTCCGGATTTGCCGTGTACATTTTGACAGCCTCGGTTCCGTTAAAAGCGCATTCAATTTCGATTTCCAGAGGTTCCAAAAGAGCTATGATGATTTCGCGGTTTATTTCCATATCTTCAGCTAACAACAGGCGGTGTCCGCGGAAACTTTGCAGTTTATCGCTGTCTGTTTCGTTTTCATACAGCTCACTTAATATTTCGACGCCTTTTCCCGCGCCGCGTTTTAAAAGAATTGTAAAAATAAAAGCGGCTCCTTTGCCAAGCTCCGATTCAACCCAAATATGACCGCCCATAAGCTCGACAATATTTTTACAAATCGCAAGACCAAGACCTGTACCGCCGAATTTCCTGGAGGTGCTTGTTTCCGCCTGTTCAAAAGACGAAAATAACCTATTATGATGTTCAGGCGCTATGCCAATACCCGTATCTCTTACTTCAATTCTTATCTTACATGTTCCGTCGAGCTCACTTTCAAGATACGCTTTAAGCCATATAGAACCGTTTTCGGAAGTGAATTTTACAGCGTTAGTCAGTAAATTTGTGATTATCTGCGTTATCCGCTGTTCATCACCGGATAAAAAATCAGGAATATTTGAATCCAAAAAAAGGCTGAACTGTTGTTTTTTTTCTTCCAGTTTAAAACCAATAACATTAATCACTTTTTGCAGCATTTTTTCAAAATTAAATTCGGTATAAAACAAATCGAATTTTCCGGCTTCTATTTTTGACATATCAAGAACATCATTAATAACGCCCAAAAGATGATTTGACGCTCCTTCTATTTTTTCGAAAGCGTAATCCTTTTTTTCCATTGTCACCGCGGATTTGCCTATCTGAGTCATTCCGATAATTGCGTTCATAGGCGTCCGCATTTCATGGCTCATGTTGGAAAGAAAATTACTTTTCGCGCGGCTTGCCGCCTGCGCTTCCTCAAAAGCGATTTCCAAATCTTTTGCGGCGGCGCGGATACCAAGAGTTAAATCGTTTCTAAGCATTGCGTGCGCTATTAAAAGGCTTCCCGAACGTAAAATATTTTCTTCGCCGTCAGAAAATATTCTTTCGCTGTGACAATCATCAAACCCTACAAAACCCCAGAATTTATCACGCAGAAACACAGGCACAACCAAAATAGATAATATTCCCTGCGGAATCAACTGAGCCTGAACGCGTTCACCCATATATCGCACAATGCCGTTAACGCATTGACCTTCGGAAAGAAGTTCCTCCCATCCAGGCATTGTCTCGCTGTATGGAATATCAATCGTATACTCGCTGTCCTGCTGAGGCTCCGCGCGTTCTGACCACTCATATAACTGGGTGCAAAAAAGCTGATCTTCTACTGTGTAGTTTCTCCAAATATAAACACGATCGACATTTACAGATTCACCCATCATTTTTAAACAGCGCAAAAGAGCATTCTCAAATTCATCAACATCGGCTTGAAGAAGTATTGCTGCCGCCTTGTTAACGGTATTTAATAAAATATTGCGTTCTTTGTGTTCATTGCGGTACATTATCGTTTGTTCGTTGCGGTTAATAGAGTCAACTATCATTAAACTGACGGAACGAAGTATACTTATCTCTTCATCAAGCAGAACGCGCTCTTCCTTGCAATCGTCAAAGCTGACCCATCCCCAAAAAAATTCATGCATATAAACAGGAATAGCAAACACGGATTTCATTCCATGTACAAGTAATCGATCTTTTTCTTCCGGCGATAAATCATTTAAAGAACCATTTACGCATTCACCTCTTAAAAATTTTTCTTCCCATGTCAAGATGCCACTGTACGGATAAACTGCTTTATTCTCTACGGGGTTTAACTGACGGCCTTTATCGTTTTGCCACTCAAAACACATCGCATAATGAAGCACGCCGTTTCTTACTTCGTTCTTCCAGATATAACCGCGGTCAAAATTCAAACAATGCGCAATAATGCTCATGCCTTCGAGAACAGAGGCTTCAAAAGTCTCTTCTTCCATTGCCGCAAGAAGAATTCGAGCAGTAGCATTTACCGCGTGAAGCAGCCGCTGCTCATTATTAATTTTTTCTTCGTCAATGTAATCCGCCATATTTATTACCGCTGCACTCTTCCCGAGGCGTTGCCGGCAGCAAGTTTTTTTACTTCATCAACAGAAACTAAATTAAAATCACCTTCGATCGTGTGCTTTAGGCAGCTTGCGGCAACGGCAAATTCAATTCTATCCTGGGGCTGCATACCCTGAAGATCAGCGTAGATAAGACCGGCTCCGAAACTGTCACCGCCTCCTACCCTGTCTACAATATGGACAGCGTATTTTTTGGAAAAATAATAATCGTTTCCTGTGCAAAGCATGGCTCCCCAGTTGTTATCGTTAGCTGAAATCGATTCCCTTAGTGTAATCGCTACCTGTTTGCATCCGAATCTTTTTATAAGAGCGGAGGCAACCTCTTTATAACCGTCGTGGCTTATTTTACCCGTATTTACATCGCTCCCGGACGCTTTAATTCCAAAAACATCAGCGGAGTCTTCTTCGTTCGCGATACAGAGATCGACATATTCCATTAATTTGCCCATAACTTCGCCGGCTTTCTCGCGTGTCCAGAGATTCGCGCGGTAGTTTATATCGCAGGAGATTTTTATGTCTTTTGATTTTGCCGCTTTACATGCCGCCATGCAAACAGCTGCCGCGCTGTCGGAAAGAGCAGGTGTAATCCCGGTAAAATGAAACCAGTTAACATCCTTAAAAATTTTATCCCAGTCAAAGTCCGCTTCCGCTGCCATCGAAATGGAGGAATGAGCGCGATCATAAATTACTTTTGAAGGCCTCTGGGAAGCGCCTTTTTCCAAATAGTAAATCCCTACCCTGTCTCCTCCGCGAACTATAAGGGAGGTATCTACGCCGAATTCCCTCAGCTTATTAACCGCTCCCTGCCCGATTTCATGTTTTGGCAGTTTTGTGACAAAAGCGGCATCGATACCGAAACCGGCAAGCGAAACCGCTACATTTGCCTCCCCTCCGCCGTAAGTTGCGCCGTAAGAAACGGCCTGAACAAACCTGTAATAGCCCTGCGGTGCAAGCCGGAGCATAATTTCACCAAATGTTATAACTTTCATGTATATAATGATACCGTATATTCGAATTATTGGCAATTTATATCTGTTGATTCTGTCTTGTTCTGTCAGTATAATTCTACCATGAGCAGAAATTATGAACCAAAAATAATAAAAGCCCTTGCTATCGATCTTGACGGAACAACATTGCTGCCGCATGGAATTTTGGGCGAGCGGACAAGAGATTGTTTGCGAAAATTGACCGAAAAAGGGATGCAGATAATTATTTCTACTGGAAGAGCCATTGAAGCGTCTGAAAAATACCGGAGCGCAATAAACGCGAAAGGACCGATGGTTTTTTTTAATGGAGCCGAAGTAGCGGACGTTCCTTCCGGAAAGATTTTACATACCGATTGCATCGCTATGGATGTAGTTGATTTTGGAACCGATATCGCCCGTGACATGGGGATTCATTATCAGGTTTATCTTCCNGCAGGCATTTCCCCGGAGACAGGAGAAAAAGATCCAAATCAAAAGTGGGAAGCGCTGGTTATNGAAAAATACGGNGAAGACGCCGATTATTACCAAAAACACACAGGCATTGTTCCAGTTGTAAAAGATTTAAAAAGTATCGCTTCTCTTCCGCTGGACGGATGCATTAAAGGGATGTTTATCGCAGATCCTTCCCTTCATGATGAAGTACGCAGAAGAATATACGATCGTTTCGGNGATTCAATTAACGTTATGCGAAGTTTCCCTACTTTTTTGGAAGTTATAAATTCCGGGGTTTCCAAAGGCGAGGGATTAAGAATCGCAATGGAACACAGGGGTTTAAAACCGGAAGAAGTAATTGCCTTCGGCGATGAGGAAAACGATGTCCCGATGTTTTCTGTCGCCGGATTCGCCGCTGTTCCGCAAAATGCCCGTGATAAAATCCGCGAAAAAGCCGATTTTATTTACGGTTCAAACACCGAAGAAGGACTCGCCGCGTATCTTGAGAAAATATTTTTATAGGTAAATTTTATATATAAGGCTTTTCCAAGAAATAATAACGGAGTAAAATGAATTTTGTTACCATAGATTTTGAAACTTCTACTTATAAACAAGACAGCGCCTGTTCTGTCGGGCTTGTAAAGTTTATCGACGGAAAAGAAACCGACACATTTTATTCGCTTGTTAAACCGCCAAGGCTCTATATACGCCCGGACTTTACAAAGATTCATGGATTAACAGTTGATGATGTAAGAGACGCTCCGGGATTTTACGAAATCTGGGAAAGTAACATAAAAACTTTTATTGACGGATTTCCTTTGGCGGCGCATAACGCCTCTTTTGATATGGGCGTGCTTAAAGCTGTTTTGACGCGGTATGAGCTTGATGTCCCTGAACTGCAGTACTTTTGCACATGCAACCTCTCTCGCCGCACATGGCCGCAGCTAAAATCTCATGCTCTTACAGCTCTGGCAGGGCACTTTAACATTATCTACGAAGCGCATAACGCTCTTGACGACGCGTTAACATGCGGTAAACTGGTATTAATGTCAGCGCAAAAATACGGCAGCAAAGATTTGGCGCATCTGCTTTACGCCGCAAGAATCGAGATGAAAACATTGTATGCTGAGTTAAGTATATAAATCTTAAATTCTTCAATGATTTCATTGCCGGAATATCTGCTAATTTTTTCATTATCATCAATGCTCCATAAACGCATACTTACTCTTCCGTTTGAAACACGGGATGCTCTAACTGTCATTGTAATTGTATTAAAACGATCGGCGCCGATTATTTCCAAATATATTTATTTAATGTATCCTATTTAACGATTTTTTTCTTGCTATATATTTTATGTTCTTTAAAAAGAGCGTCGTATTTATTTACTTTTGTTTTATTCTTTTTTTCCCGTCCCGGAACAGCGATAGATACCAGTGAAAGCAGAACTATTATCAGTATTATTCCGGCGATTATCAATATGTGACTGTACCTAATACCTTCGTTTTCAGTTATAAAATAATCCCTAATTATATTACCTTCGGGAACAAACCGAAAAACCAAAAATCCTGCAATAGATAAGGCTATTATTATCAGCATAAAAACAACCGCAAATCTTCGAAGGAGTTCAGAGTTAAATTTCTTTCTTTTCTTTTTATTCATCTGCCGTACTCCGCTTCAAACACGAGTTTCCTGTTTTTTTCGTCAGATGTCTCATCCTTGTAAATAATAATTAGCCTCGGCGGGGAAGGAGATAGGATCTTTTTCCACCATTTTTTCTCGATTTTATATTCAATCGAGACAATTTTTTCTTTTGGGATGAATATTGTTTTTTCTTTTGGAGGATCTTTTTGCGCGAATTGGGTAAAAGCGTCTATCCAGCTGTGCTGAGGGAAATGATGAAAACGAAAACTTCCCGACATTTCCATAACAAGACCCCAAAGACCGCTCCAGTTATTTTTGTCAAATTCGTCCCAGCCTGAGATATATTTTCCAAGTCCTTTGTTTAAAACCTTTTCGCCGGTTTTTTCTTCGTATTCCTGCCAAAAAACATCCGGCGTTTTTTCTTCTTTTCTTAAAAACATTATTCTATTGTCCTTGTCGCTATTACATCAATTTCGCTGCCGTCCCAGCCTGCGATTATTACGTCTCCCATTTTAACAGGAAGCTGTATTTCCATTTTGTATATATCATTTAACAGCGCAGGAATTTTTTCCCGCATGCACGGAGAGGAAGTTTTTACAGGCGCTCGCCTTACTTCCGCGCGGCGGCCGGTTGTGTTTTCATTATTTTTTATTTTACAGGAAGCAGTTACTGCTCTTTTTGGCGCGCGGATTTCTTCGATAGCGTAAGCCTCTCCGCGCGGACATTTATTTCCGCTTACAGAGAGTTCTTTTGTATTTGCGTCTTCTGTGACATCAAGAGCGCATCCAATCGGACATACAATACATGTTAAACTGGGCATTGCCTTTCCCTCAATTTATATTAAATTCCAAAACGGAATCCGAATTAATATTCAAACCTTCAAAATCCTTTGGACCGAGCTTAAAGCTGATCATTTCTGACGGCTGAACCAGACGTTCCTTTTTACTGTAAATCACATGTTCGCCAAGCCGCAGCTGTAAAACCGCGTCTCTTTTTACAATCATTGAACGCATATAAATAATATTTTCCCTGTCAGGCGCGATTTTTGACGGATTCACATAACGCACATGGGAACCGGCTTTCGCGTGTATCTGCAATGAAGGATGATCTCCCTTAAGCCATTTTGCGGCGCATCTTCCTGCACGGCGGCTTTCTTCGCAAACCCAATCGACAAGATCGTGCACATGCAAAACATTTCCGCAGGCAAAAACTCCTTCCGTATTTGTCATTAAATTTGAATCGACCAAAGGGCCGTTTGTTACAGCGTTTATTTCTACGCCTGCCGCTCTCGAGAGCTCATTTTCAGGAACAAGACCCACAGATAAAAGCACTGTATCGCAGTCTATGCGAAAACTTTTATCTTTAACAAGTTTTCCATTTTCTATCGGAGCGGCTTCGATTCCTTCGACACGATCATTGCCGTAAATACATGTGGTTTGCGTTGACAAATACAGGGGGATATTAAAATCTTCTAGGCACTGAACAATGTTACGTGTCAATCCCGCGGCATACGGCATTATTTCCAAAACCGCTTTTACATTGCAGCCAGACCAGCTCATTCGCCTTGCCATAATCAGCCCGATATCGCCGGAACCGATTATTACAACTTCTTTACCGGGTATATATCCTTCTATATTTACAAGGCGCTGCGCAAGCCCTGCTGTATAAACTCCGGCAGGACGGGAACCGGGAATGCGGATATTTCCCCGGTTTTTTTCACGGCAGCCCATTGTAAGAATTACTGCTTTGCTTTGTATTTTTACAACGCCTTTTGGGGAGACGCATGTTAATTGTTTTATTTTATCTGCCGTGAAGTTTGTCACTGTTGTGTTTAGATATATTTTTACTTTTGATTTATTTACAAGATTTATAAACCGTTCGGCAAACTCAGGGCCTGTCAGCTCTTCTTTGAATTCATGAAGCCCAAAACCATTGTGGATACATTGCATTAATATTCCGCCGAGGTGATCTTCGCGTTCGATAATTGCGCAGGAAAAGCCCTCTGCGTCAAGCTCCAGGGCTGCCGCCATTCCAGCTGCTCCACCGCCGATTACAACTGCATCATACGATATAAAATCGCACGATTGAAAATCGTATGTTGTGTTTTGTATTGCCTGAGGTTCATTCATAACTCATTCTCCAATACATAACTTTCTGCGCCGTGTTTTGTTACTTCATCATAAGATAAACCGGTTTCCCTCATTATTATTTTTATTATTTTATAAGAACAAAAACCGCCCTGACATCTTCCCATTTGAGCACGCGTAAAATATTTTATTCCGTCCAATGTTGCGTGCCCAAGCCTGATTGCCTGAACAATTTCCGCTTCGCTTACATTTTCACATCGGCAGACTATGTTACCCCACGCGGAATCTTTTTCGATACGGCTGTCAAGTTCTTTAAGTCCGTTTTGATTCACAAGCATTTCTCTTACGCATGGATGATTCTCCACATACGGATCCCAATGCGGTTTTTCTGTTAGCTGCAATCCCATGTCAACCAGAATATTTTTTACATATTCGGCGATTGCCGGGGATGCCGTAAGCCCGGGGCTTTGAATACCAGCAACCTGAACAAAGCATGGCGCTTTTTTTGACGCTTCGATATAAAAGTCTTCTTTAAGGCACGGGCGAAGTCCCGCAAAAGAAGTTATAACATCATTTTGAACAATGGAAGGTATCATTGTTTTTCCGCTGATCAATATCTGATCCAGCCTGTTTGCCGATGTGGAAAAATCTTCCTTGCTTTCCACCGCGTCTGCTGTGGGACCGACAAGAACAGTTCCTTCTACTGTGGGAATAACAAGCATGCCTTTGGAAACATCTGTAGGAACCGGAAAAACTACTCTGGACGGACACGCTTTTGTAAGCCTGTCCAAAAGATAGTATTCGCCTTTTCTTGCNGTTATTTTAAAATCTTCCGCNTGGAAAACTTTTGATACTTCATCGGCATACAAGCCTGCGGCATTTATCACATAACGNGCGTTTATTTCTCTTTTATCAGATGCGGTAATTTTCCAGAACTCNCCGTTATGACCCGCTTGTGTTACATTAAAATTAGTTAATANCTCAACGCCGTTTTTCTGCGCAGATTCGACAAGCGCGAAAACAAAACGGTATGTCTCGATTATCCCGCCTCCCGGAGCGTACAAACCGCCCGTAACATCGGCGCAGAGTTTTGGCTCAAGCTCAAGGATACGCTGGCGTGAACAAAGCTCAATCCCTATTACTTCATTTTCCACTCCCTGCAGATACAGATGCTCGGCAACTTTCATTTCTTCTTCATGAAGAGCCGCTACAATTATTCCGCATCTTCTAAAAGGAAAATTTAACTCGCGCCTTAACTGGTCAAACATCAAATTGCCCTGTATTTCCAGGCGCGCTTTTAAATATTTTTTATTGTGATGAAAACCGCCGTGAATGATCCCGGAATTGGCTTTTGAGGTTCCGAATGAAACATCGGCTGCCTTTTCCAAAATAACAGTTTTTATATTATAAGCCGAAAGGCGGCGGGCGATATTTGCTCCGCAGACCCCGCAGCCGATGATTGCGGCATCAAACAGAACGCCTTCTTTTATAATCTTTCTGTTCGATGTACATTCTTTAATAGAGCCCTGCTGAGGTTCAAAATCCATAATATAATCATATAGCCTAATCGCAAATAATACCATATAATGAAAACATGAAGCAATCAAGAAAGAGGCTGTTCATCAGCAAGAAAACCGGCGCAAAAGAACGGGAAAAAATGATCAAGCTGGCTTTGGAGAATGAATGTAATACTCTTGTTTTTTCACTTGATGATCCGTTTTTTTTAAGCAAAAACAGAAAACATAAATATATAAATCTAGCAAAAATTTATCCCATAAATATCGAGGCAGGCGGGCATAATATGTCTTTGCTTCTTCCAAGAAGCAAGTTTTTATTTAACCGCGATCTTTTCCGCATGGAACAGGGCAGGCGAAAAGCGGCTTACCATTTTTGCCCAACCAATCCAAAAACTACAGAAATTATCGCAAACAAGGCATACCAGTTATTTTCCAACAGCGTTCATTATGTGACATTGCCGCGCATCATTCATCTGCTTCCCGATAAAAATCACGAGAACACATGGTGCCAGTGCCCTGCCTGCCGCGCCTTTCGTCCGGCAGAACAATACATCATCGCTGTCAATATCGCAGCCGACGCTCTCGCGAAATTTGATCCGGACGCGAAACTCGCCTATATCGATTTTGACACAGAGCCAGAAGCCGCACGCGTTAAACCACGAGCAAACACTTTGATTATCGGGAAAGGTGAATAAACTGATTTAACTTTTTTTATTATCTTCGGCGGCGAAGCAATAAAAGTCTTACAAGGCTCATGATCGCTGTAAGAGCGGACGCTACATAGGTTAACGCCGCTGCGGATAAAACTTTTTGCGCTCCCCTTAATTCATTTTCTGAAAGAACATTGTTCTCGCGAAGAAGAGCGAGGGCTCTGCTTGAGGCGTTAAACTCAACAGGAAGAGTAATTACATAAAAAAGTACAGCGCCAGCAAAAAGCAGAATACCTATATTAAAAAGTAAATCCGAATATATTCTCATTGTTTGATGTTCGGTAAAAAGAAGTCCAGCAATTGCAATCCACGGGCCAAGACGAGAGCCGATATTTGCGACAGGAACCAGTGTGCTTCTAAGCGCGAGAGGCCCCCAGTGTACCGCGTGCTGAATCGCGTGTCCCGCTTCGTGCGCCGCAACTCCTATTGCCGCTATTGATGTTGAATTATAAACAGGATCAGAAAGCCGTAATTTTTTATCCATCGGCGAATAATGATCGGTAAGCGATCCGCCGACAGCTTCGATTTTAACATCACGGATATTTTGCGATTTTAATATAATTGAAGCGGCGTCAATTCCTGTGATTTTTCTTGAGCTTGCGATATTTGAGTATTTCGCGAAAGTTGATTTTACCATAAACTGCGCCCAGAGAGACAAAATTAAAGTCGGCACAATTAAAACAATATAGTATATATCAAAACCAAATCCAAACATTTTATTCTCCTTATTTTCCTTTTTACCTTACGTTAATATTCGTAACCTTGCGTAACCTTGCGTTAATCAGAAAAAAATTGTTCTTTACTCCTCATCGACGCAGGGCTTCTACGAACAGTATACTCCATTTTCGCGGGAGCGGGAATATCACTTAGCCTTGCCGCTCTCGAAAGCATTTCCCTTTGAACACGGAACGGTTTTTCTCCGTTAGCAGGCTTTAACAGCGTCCACCTTCCCTCGCTGTCCAGAACCGACGTCTGGCAATTATCACGGAAGTAATCATTAAGTATTTCGATAAATTCAGAGCGCAGTTTTTCATCCTGAACAGGAAATAAAATTTCCACGCGTTTTTCCAGATTGCGAAGCATCCAGTCAGCGCTTGCAAGATACAATTCCTCCGCTCCGCCGTTAGAAAAATAATAAACACGCGAATGTTCAAGGTAATGATCGATAACGCTTATTACCCGTATATTTTCGGAGATCTCCGCAACCCCGGGAATTAATGTGCAGATACCGCGGATACACAAAGAAATTTTTACGCCAGCCTGCGATGCCGCGTAAAGAGCTTTAATAATATCGATATCCGTTAAAGAATTCATTTTGGCGATAATTTTTGCGGGATATTTATCTCTCGCTCTGTTTGCTTCCCTTTCGATTAATTCGATAAAGCGGCGCTTTAAGCCTGTTGGCGCGATAGTCAACCTGTTCATCCTTTGAACCGATGAATAGCCTGTCAGCATATTAAAAATAATTCCGGCATCGTAGGCAATATCTTCACGGCTTGTAAAAAGACAAATATCTTCGTAATATTTTGCCGTTCTGTTATTGTAATTCCCTGTAGAAAGATGCACATAACGTTTTATGCGGTCGTTTTCACGGCGCATAACCATCGATATTTTTGAATGTATTTTTAAGTGCGAGAGCCCGTACACAACGATAACTCCGGCTTTTTCCAGCCTGTTTGCCCATGAGATATTGCGCTCTTCGTCAAACCTTGCTTTTAATTCTACAACTGCCGTTACGTGCTTTCCGTTCAGCGCCGCCTGTTCAAGCGCCCTTACAACAGGAGAAAAAGCGGATGAGCTTGAATTAATCCCAATTCCCGGAATCGCTCCGCCTGTTCTGTAAAGAGCGGTTCTTATCGATACAACCTGCGGGTCTGCTGCGGCATCCTGGAAAAAACGCACAACAGGATCAAANGATTGATACGGCAGATGAAGCATTACATCNCCCTGCGTTATGCGATCCCAAATGGGCGTATCTTCNGTAAGATCAGCAGGCGAATAAATTTTCCACGGCTTTTCGCTTAANCCTTCCANGCTCGCTACATTCGCAAGTTCCATAAAATCNACAGCGTTAATAGGGCCGTCAACTTCATAAATATAATCAGGGTCAAGCGAAAATCGTTTCGCAAGCTCGTCACGTAACTTATAACTGCCTGGCGTATAAACCATTCTTATGACATCGGATCTTCCTCTGCCTTCCAGAACTTCCACCATAGCTTCTACATAATCTTCGTCTCTCTGCTCATCTACAGAAAAATCCGCGTCACGGTTTACTTTGAACATCATGCTTTCTTTTACACGATAACCTGGGAAAAGATACGCTCCCCATGTTACGATAATATCTTCAAGTAACGCAAGCTGAAATTTTTCTTTTTTTGTTCCTTCTTCTCCATTTAAGGCTTCTGTATTTTCCGCGTCAAATCCTGGAAGCCATACAAGCCTGTCTATAACTCCAGGCAGCGGAACAATCGTAATTAATTCCTTCGGCACTTCTTCCTGCGCGCCTTCTTCTCCTGAATGTTCAGGTTTTTCCGGCTCCAGAAGAAAAGCGGCGTTAAGAAAACGGCTTTCTATAAAGGGCATTGGCTTGTCGTCTTCGAGTCTTAACGGAGTTAAAACAGGATAGATTTGCCCGACAAAAAAAGAATCCAAAAAATCAAGCTGAGGAACAGACCATTCTTCGGGACGTAAAAGAGATAAACCGCTTTTCGCAAGCCCCGGAAAAATTTCATCACGCAGACATTCATATTGCCTTTTAACAATTGAATGTACCTTTTCGGAAATAATATTTAATTGCTGCTGCGGCGTAAGACCGGAAGGATCCATAGCGGCGTTCGAATCATTTTTCAAAAATCTTTTTAACGCCGCAACCCTGACCATAAAAAATTCATCAAAGTTAGAAGTAACGATCGACAAAAACCTCATTCTTTCCAGCAGAGGCATTTCCGGCCGCAATCCTTCTCTCATTACGCGTTCATTAAAATCAACCCATGAGATATCACGGGCTATGTAAGGAAAAGTCATTTCATTATTTTCATCATTACTCATTATTAATTCCCCTAACTTAAAATAACCTTATATCCAAATACATCCTGAAACATTTGTCCTTTTTCTTCAATGCCCATCATTTCAAGCGAAAGATCGTATACCCTGTCGACATGAAAAACGACAGTCTCGTTGCGCCGTTCAACAGTTATATGTTTAATCTGCTGCGTATGACCCCTGTCGAGAGCGTCGGCAACGCGTAAAATAGACGCCATCTTTAATACCAATACCCGCTCTTCACGCTGGAGAGCCATAAATTCGATATCAGACTGCGACGGCGGCTCCCCGCGATGACAGCTAATGACATTCGCGATTATTTCAAGTTCATCCTGATGCAAACCAAAAATTTCCGAGTTCGCCACAATATATTGACCATGCTTCTGATGCCCTGACGCTTTTATATAAGTGCCGACATCATGCAGTATTGCGGCTGTTTCGAGCATTATCCTGTGACGCCTGCTCATTCCGTGTTCTTTTGCGAGCGCGTCAAAAATCGTCATGCAGTGATTTGCGACATGGCGTCCGTGCGCTTCATCGTAATGGAATTTACGGCCAAGATTTACAGCGGAAGCGATAATCTGCGAAAAGAATTCATCCTGCAGCGAAGAATCAACGCCGGAAGCCAAGTCGACAAGATAGCCGTCGCGGATTGTAATAAACGGAACGGCGACATCCGCGGCTCCTGTGCGTTCAAGAAAAAGTTTTAACACAAGAAGCCCCGGAACAAGCCCTTCCGCGTCCGCGTAAGCGATTCCAAAATGGCGTATACAGTCTTCTATCGTAAAATTGCGAACCTTGTCCGCGAATTTAATAAAGTCGTCACGATCAATAATTTTACAGTTTTCGTTTAATTCTTTTCCGACTCTGTCAGCGACAAGACGCGCATCGGCGCCTGCTGCGACAATTGTGCGGACATGAGCGAGATCCATTTCCATATTAAGCATACCTAGCGTATTTCTGATATTTTCATTCAGATAACGCTCAAAAAAAATGCCAGCGCCGAATCCATGCCGTGAATGCTGATCGATTATAATCGTTCCCAGCTTTAAGCTGTGAGCCGCAACCATCTGCCCGCGGCGCAATAACATGATTTCTGTTGAACCGCCGCCGATTTCGATAATCATCGAATTGGCTCTCCAGAAAAGCTGTAGATCCTGCTTAAGGGCAAAACGCACAGCAAGATACATCAATCTGTTTTCTTCGATACCTTCAACAATGGAAAGATCAAAACCTGTTTCCTGACGCACACGGTCGATAAAAACATCCCTATTGCGGGCGGCTCTTAAAGCGCTTGTAGCGATAACGTGAATGTTGCTGTCTTCGATACTCCACCCTGATAAAAGCTCACGGTAATTTTGAAGAACGGCAAGACACTCAAGCATCGATTCTCTGGAAAGCACGCCTGATGTAAATACATCGCGTCCAAGAGAAGCGGGACGCACAGCTCTGTCCAAAACCTGCCAGCCGCCGTTGGAATGAATTTCCGCTACATTTAGCCTTATGCCTGTGGAACCAATTTCTATAATTGCGGTTAACGTTACACTCATAATTTTTTACAATTTATCTATAAGTATTGAACATTTGCCGGATGGAATAGGCAATGTTTTTTCTTTTACGCCGAGAATATTAATGGTAAAGTAATAAAGTTTTTCGCTTTCCATTTGAATTTCCCAGCCCCTGCCGCTCTTGTTTGAAAGAATCGTAATCATATTATTTTTAAGTGAAAGATTTTCCACTCCCATTATCTCAAGACTTGGAATAACCCAGTCAACTGTTTTTCTGGGAAGAGAGATCGATAAGCCTACGATATTTTCGATCGTTAAGCAAATTGTAGAAAGAGCGTCGTAAGTTAAAAACTGCGGACGCGGAAACGGAGCTTTGCCAGCCCATTTTGCGGGTCCTTCTTTTGTTGGAAGGTACGCTTCCCATAAATTACCCCTGTGATGATTTCCGTCAGGGCTCATTGAATCGAGCATAAAATAAACATGCCTGATTGCGCACTCCCTTGCTAAATCCCACCTTTGATAACGCTCAAGCCCTTTTATAACCATAAATGTTAAATAGGGATATACCGAACCTCTAAAACCTTTTCCTGTTTCATCAAAATCTTTTTCCGAGACAGCGAGGGTAGGGAAAGGATGAGGCGTTCCGAAATATTTTGGATCGGAAAGTTTTTCTATAATGCGTTCCGCTTTTTCTCCGTTTGGAATTTCCGCCAAAAGAGGCCAATAGCCGCCGATTGTTTTTACAGGAATTTGCTTTTCGTTTTTATTAATATCGTAATAAAAACCGTCGCCTGGATTATACATAAGTGAGTTAATTCTGGTTTTAAGAGAAAAATACTGCCGCTTGTACTGAAAACTCGTTTCTTTATCATTAAGAATATCAGCGAGAGCGGAGATATACAGCATATTTATCGCCATCATCGTGTTAAAATCCATGGCGTAGTAAGCATCTCCGCGGGGAGCGTTTGTCATCCCGGAAGCCGAAAGAGGCGTTTTATATAAACCGTTTGGTTTCTTAAAAACCGAATCGATCCAGGCGGAATATTTACAAAGGACAGGGAGAACGTCCTTTACCCGCTTTTTATTGCCGGATTTATGGTAAATATTATGCTCAGCCCAGGCGAAAAGCGGCATTCCCAGGGCTTCCGGATTTTCCTTATCGGTTATTGGAGCGCCAGTAGTCGTGTCATAAGCGTTTCTAATCGCTCCATTCGGCTCCTGACGACTGTAAAACAGGTCTAAAGTCGGGTGCGCCTGGAAAATTCTGTTGGAATACACCAAAAAGAATGAGGAAAGTATCGCGTCTGCCTGAGTTACAGCCCCTGAATCAGCGTAAGCGAAGAATTTTCCGTCAATTCCGCTTTTATCTGCCCCGCTTATCCAGCAATCCTGTATCCATGCCCACGTTTTATCGTAAATATCTACAAAATCCTGATCGTAAAAGTGGATTTTGGGGAAATCGTGCTTGGTCACCAGAACTCCTTAAGAAAAAAAAACAATACAACCTTTTAAGTATAATACTTTATAGATTGTAAAGCCAGAAAATTCGCATAAATTCATCGTGAAAAATGATTCTACTTTAAATATAATACTTTTATATCTANTTCGTTATGGTTTTTTTTGCCCACCATGTGCCGTTTTCCATATAGGTGTGATAGCCTTTTAGCTTNTATTCATGCAGGACTTTTGGGAGAACCGTGAACCAGTCATTGTCCATGTCCCAATATTGATCGCAATGAAAAAGGAATTCATAATACGCTCTTTTTCGTATTTCTTCCTCGATGTCAACAATATCTACGACTGTTTGCGCGGATGCGGCTTCCGCCGCAGGCGCAGGTACCGGCGCGGGCGTAGGTGGTACGGCAGGTTCTGGCGCAGATTCAGGTTCAGGTTCTTTTTGAGCGGCTGGTTCCTGAAGAGGCGCTATAACCGCAGCGGGAGGAGGAGCAGCCGGTTTTGGTTCATGCTGAGGCTTAGGTTGAGGCGCAGGGCGTTCCTTTTTTTCCTTTGGTTTTTTATCCCGCTTTTTAAGTAAAAGAAAAAGTAATGGAATTAAAAAAAGCGGCAATAAAATCCACCACGGAAAATTTAATTCGCTCTTTTCTTTTACGATAACCTGTTCTTTAGGTTTTTGAGGCTCCGCCACCGCAGCTTCCGGTTCAATTACCGATTCCGGCTCCGTCACAATGGCGATTACAATGTCAGGCGTAATAATTGCGCCGTCAACAAGTATTCTTACACGTCTGTTAGGGTGCCTGTTTTCTTCGCTTAGATTATTTCCCCACAAGTCAACTGAACCATAACCTATAGGTTCCGCAAAGTAATGCCCCAAAACTCCGCGCCTTTGCAGATGACCAATTATAAAGAGAGCCCTTTCTTCTGATAAAGCGACAGGATCGATTCCATTGTTTACATCCGCTGAATATCCGTGAACATGTATCTGCCCCGGCGCAAGATCTTTGCCAAGCAGGTATCTAGCCAGATTATTTAGCTGAGACGCCGCCTGATTATCATTTACAAACTGATTGCCGCTGTTGGGTAAAAATAACAAAAAGTCTACTTCTTCACGGGTATCGCCCTGACCAAATGCCATAAAACAGGAGAAAGCAAGGAAAATTATTATTAAATTAAATTTTAACATAATTATTATCCGTTAATTGGATTATAATCGCATTAAAAAAATTTAGCAACGATTTTAAGTATGCCAAAAATTGATCTTTTTCATTTTTTTCTTCTTCTATGGACGGTATTAAGAAACCTGCTACTTCTTTAACATCACTTTCGGTAATCCGCCGTGTAATTATATCTAAATCTTTTAAGGTTTTGCCGCGCTTTTGATCGTTTAACGGGTATCTTAACGCCCGTCTTGCGATCTCGCTTCCTTCTTCCGCGGCCTCCCTGATGTTTTTTAATCCCTTTTCCAGAACAGAGACAGCTTCGTCATATCGTTTGCTTCTTTCTGCTTTTTCCTTCTGTGAGTTAAACTCGTTTTCTATTGCGCAAAACACGTTTGAGACAGCTCGATCAATTTCTTCACGGCGGCGAGGAAGCGATAAGAATTTTTCAACGCTTTGCGGCTGCAGCCCCGTAATCGAAAGCCCCTCCTGAAACAGACAGTAATTTTTTATATTATTATTTTGACTAAACTGATTTTCAAACCATGAGGCGTAAAGCGATAGCCGCCTGTCTGTTAGCACATCATTGCCGTCTGCGCTTTTTGCCTTAAAAGGAAAGCCGTCACGAAGGGCTCTTGTTACCCATTTTTCTACAGGACTGAATCTGCATGACTCGGCGTTGGCTCTCTCCTCAAAACGCGCTCCGTGAAAATGCGTTTTTAAGCCGGGGAACGCGAGGTCTAAACCCGCGATCCATATCTCTCCGGCACCAAGCGATCTGGCAAAATCCCACGCAGTAGTCGCAACAGATCCGCCCGCTCCAAGTCTTCCTTTGGGATCAACCTGCTTTTCGATATATACGCCTAACGGAAAAAGCGATCCGCACAAAAATTTATTAACAAACGGCAGATTTAACACAGGCGGATAAACTGCGGACTCGGCGACAAGCGCTGTTTTTTGCCGTGTTTTATCGCAAAGGCAGCGATCAAGATGGCGGCTGTTCCAAAACTGCGGATCGACAACAAGGACAAAATCAGGATAAACGCCGTTTTTTACAAAGAAACGAAGACTCGTATCCACAGCGACGACAATGCATCTGTCATAAATGTCACGTAACAGCGGTTTAATTTTGTCAAGGCTCGGTCCTGCCGCCGCCAAAAAAACGGGCAGAGTGTCTTCGCTCTGCGTTTTCGTGTCATCAGGTGTGCGTATTTTTGCGATATCTTTTAACCGTGAAATCCCAGGCAGATCCCGTATGGCGCTCATGTTACGTGTAAGATTACGAACCCATCTTTTCCCGAATCTTTTATGAGTAGCGGTATTTACATCATCCCGCATTGACCATGTGCGGATTTTATCTTCTATCGATTTATACCATTGTTCATCAAGTCCAACAAGCGCTCTGTTGCGGAGAATCGAAGGCATTTTTTTCTTTTCGTGTAAATCTTCGCCTGCGGTTAATTCATGCGCTATCGAAAGAGCGCTTGTTATACCGTCTCCGCTGCCGCCTGAAATAAAAATAATTTTATTATCGGAAAGAAAACCGCTAAAATCCCGCAGCTCAAACGCCTTTAAGAGAATACTTTTATATTTTTCTACTACAATAACAGGCGCACCCAAAGCGGCGGCAGCTTGAGCAGTATAACCAAGACCAAAACCAAAAATAACTATCGGGGACATTTGACTGCCAAGCGAATCAACAAGCCGCTTGGCCTCCTGCAAAGGATTACGGGGTGAATGAACATGCAGCCCCTTAACAGAAATAACAGGCTCACCGGAAGCCGCGCTCTCGATTTTTATATCCTCAATGCAAAAATCATCCCCATCCCCTGCGCAAAGTTCCTCCCAAAACCCCGCATACTGAGACTCCAAAACTTTTTTATTTATTTCCAAAAAAGACATCAAAATTAATCCTTGATTTATATTATACAACAAAAATAGCATCACACTTGCGTTTAACTTGATGCTTTTTTATCTATTTCTACTCCAACTCAAGCACAATCTTCATCCCATCTGTAACAGGCGCGCCGGGCAGTGGATACTGCCTTCTTACCCAGCCGTCTCCGCGAATCTCGACATCCAAATCGTCACGTAACAGAAGCGGAAGGAGCATTCTTTTTGCAAGACCTGTAAAATCAGGCACATGGGTTTCCAGGGCAGGAAGCCTGCCTGCGGGTATATTAACAAGCGGCGGATGATACACTTGCGGATTTCTTCCGCGGGGAATACCGATATAATCGATTAATGATTCAGCCGCTTCACGGATTGCGGGAGCTGCGATTCTGCTTCCGAAAATTACGCCCTGCGGCTTAAAAACCGCAAGATAAAGCACAAGCGTGGGATTATCCGAAGGAAGAAGAGCGACGCAGCTTGCGATAAAATCCGTGTCGGAATATCTTCTTGTAGCGGGATCAATTATCTGAGAGGTGCCTGTTTTAACGCCGATAGACATATCCTGCACGCCTGCGCGCCAGCCCATAGCTCCGCTTGCGGCTGTGTCCGCCATGTAGGAACGCATGGCTCTTGCGGTTTGTGCGCTTATAACCCTGCGTCTCTCTCCGTTCTCCCACTCTGTAACAGTTCTTCCATCCGCCGAAACAATTCTGGAAACAATTTTTGGCGGAACCAAAATTCCATCATTCGCAATCGCTGTCGTCGCCTGAAGTATCTGATAGGCGGAAACCGCGATCTCCTGTCCAAAAGCGATTGTCGGCTTTGAACGCTCAGACCAATTTGAGCTTGGAACAAGGTAACCGGCAGTCTCCCCAGGGCTTCCGGCTCCGGTGCGTGAACCAAAACCAAAATTGCTTAACAACTGATAAAAAGCGCCGCTATTTATGTTATCTGAAGCGTAAGCTGCGCCTGCGTTACACGAATGAATAATTATTTCCCTTGCCGTAACTCTTCCGTGATTGCCAAGACAATTAATCGGCGTTCCCCGCGTAGGAGTATAAACGCCGTTACAAATAAAAGTTGTATTTCCGCTTATGGAGCCAGAGTCCATAAGAGCGGCAAGAGAAAAAACCTTAAATGTCGATCCCGGTTCAAAAGCGTAAATGACAGGACGGTTCATTCTGCTGTTGGCGTCCGATGATCGTATATTATTAGGATCAAAATCAGGAAGCGAGGCGGAACCCAGAATCTCGCCTGTACGCGGATCCATCGCGACAAAAATTACAGCTTCCGCTTTTGTTTCTTCTTTTGTTTTTGCGGCAATCTGCTGCAGAATATATTGAACATAAGTATCGATGGTTAAAACAACCTGCGATCCTTTGCCGTTATTGTCAACTCCATCCAGAATATTGTTAAACGCAAATTCAATGCCTTCAAGACCCCTGTTTCTGTCTCCGACAAAACCAACAATATGACTTGCGATGTTTCTTTCAGGGTACACTCTGCCGACAATCGGCTGAACCATCACTCCCCTAATTCTTTTTTCTTCCAAAAGAGCGCTAAGTCTTCTCGCCGCGGCGTCATCAATCTGTCTTCTTAAATATAAAAAGTTTGATTCAGAAGCGTTAATCCTGCTTCGGATTTCATCAGGGGTCATATCAAGGATAGGAGAAATTTCTTCAGCCAGAAAATCGATATTTGTAATCGAAGGCCGCCAGACGCTTACATCGGCAAACCTTATTTGAAGAGCAAGATAACGCCCGTTACGATCAAGAATGGAGCCTCGTTCTGTAAGCGAAACAGGCTGACGGGGAGACGGAGGTTTTTCACTTCCGAAAATCAACACGGTAAAATGAATAAGCAGATACAAAGAAAAAAGTATCAAAAAAGAAAAGAAAATAATGTATCGCCTTTTAAGATTCATTTAATATCCCAATACCTTCCCTTTAATATTATCAGCAAAGACAGGCCCGTAAGATCGTGAATCATAAGACGCAAGGGAATTATCGCCTTCAGCGAAAAAAATGATCCTGCCCAGATGATCGGGCATGACCATCGTGCAGCGTTTAACAGCCAGTTCACCATTAGGCGTATAGAAAATCAAAACATCCCCTTCTTTGGGCTGCGCCCAGCGGATTAGGTATTTCTGCCTAAAGGGCAGTTTAATGCCGTACCTTAGCCGGTTTATAACAAGGACTGTGCCGTCATGTATTGCAGGTTCCATCGAAAGCCCCTGGGCTACAATAAAATCGAAAACGAACAGCTTTAAGAAAAGCGCCGCCGCAATCGCAAGAATAACAGGCTTTATCCCTTTCATCCTTCTATTATATATAATCTCAATCCCTTTTTTTGTCGATAAACCAAATATGGCAGTAATATTGGAAAAACAACATATCGCCAAAAGGCGGAGAATGTCGTCAGGTTGTACCGGCAAAACCAGGCATAGTAATAAATCGGCAGGTTTCTACTCGGGATTTATGAGCCAGTTCAGGCAAAAACCTGCTCAAAGCAAGATGAGAAACCACGTTTCCCAATCAAGGGAGACACCGAAAAAAGGCGCAGGTTTTAGTTTCCCTGTTCCATCATTCGCCAAGATGGCGGTTATTGCCGGAACTGTGGTAATTGCCCTTGCCGCCTTAAATTGGGAAGGAATAGAGATCAGAACGCCGGATATTTACGCTTTTAGACCTGCCGAAAGCACAGAAACAAGCGAACAGATGATAAAAAAATACGCCGCGACAGGAATTCCAGGCATTTTCCCGGAAAAAATCGAGATCACAAGGGAAGAAAACACCACAGCCGCCGCAGAATCAGACAAAACAGCCGCAAATGCCTCCGTAAATACAGAAACAGCCAGCCATCACGGGATGCTTGTCACCTTTGAATGGCAGCAGCACAGGGTTCTAAGAGGCGAATCGGTATCAGAAATCGCCCAAAAATATAAAGTTTCTGTTGGAGCCGTTATAGCTTCCAATAATATAAGCAACGCAAGAAGGCTCCAGGAAGGCAGTCTTTTAAGAATCCCCAATATCGATGGAATTCCCTATCAGATTCAAAGGGGAGACAGCCTATCAAGGATATCAGCCTCTTTTAACGTGCCTTTGGAAGTAATCCTCGATGTAAATGACGTAAAAAGCGACAATATAAAACCCGGAGAGACGCTCTTTATCCCGGGCGCCAGAATGAACGACATAGACTTAAGAATGAGCCTTGGCGAGCTTTTCATGTTCCCGCTTCCCGGAAGACGTTTTATTACAAGCAATTACGGTATGCGAAAAGACCCCTTTACAGGCTCCTTACAGTTCCACGACGGCGTTGATTTCAGGGCGAATACCGGAACAACGGTCATGGCGGCTCTCGACGGAGTTATATCTGTAACGGGCGAAAACTGGCTGTACGGCAAATACATCATCATGAGCCACAGTAACGGCTACAAAACCCTGTACGCTCACCTTAATTCATTTAACGTAAAGCAGGGAGACAGGGTCGCAAGAGGGAGAAAAATCGCCGAAACCGGCAATACAGGCTACAGCACAGGCCCTCACCTTCACTTTGGAATGTACGACAGGAACAATAAGCTGATAAATCCGCTTGAACTAATAAATTAATTATGTGATAATGGGGCATTGGTATGAAAAAATTGATATTGATATTACTTGCGTTTTTCGCTGTTTTTACATATTTACGAACATTTGATGTTGCAGAAGCCGGAGAAATGAAGAATGAAACAGCAAAACATGTGGAAATTGTAAGATAAAGTTATTACAATTAATATATGATACTTGGTGATACTGCCATAACCAAAGAAATTAACGAAGCCGACCCCTGCACATTCAGCGATGTTGTTGACAAAGCCTGCGAAGGACTTATGAGCAAGCAGGTAAAAAACTCAATCCGGCGGCTCATGGAGATGGAAAGCCGTCTTTCTGCCCTTGAACAGGAATTGGACATTTTCCTTCGCCAGAAAGACGGAGAACCGGCATGAAAAACCGGTCCAAAAAAAGCCGAAGAATTCTTTTTTTAACACTTTTTTTTATATCGATTTTTTCACTTGTAAACATCAATCTTTGGGGAATTGAATTTGACGGACTTACTCTTTCAAATGACGACAGACTTTTATATAAAACAAATTTCGATTCGCAGAACGCTCTCTTTATAACAAATTTGAATAACATGTCTACGCAGCAGCTTACGGCAGCCGCTCAAAAAATGTATCTTGTAAGCCAGGGAAGATCAATCATCGCGGTAAGCCGTTTTGGAGCGGCGAGAATTCCTGTCTCTGGAGGCTTGCCGTCGATTCTTCCCGGCTACCCTTCGTTTGCTTTGGGAAGCGTGCCTCTTCGCGGAAGAACACAGGACATAGCTCCCTCACCTGACGGACGCTGGGTTGCGCACATTGAGCCTGTAACTCCCGGTTACGGCAATCTGCTTATTGTAGATACTTCCTCCGGCGTAAAGCGGGTAATAAGCGAAAGGATAGAACTTCCCGGCGCGGATTTTCCTGTTAAGTGGAGCCCCGATTCGCGCCTTTTGGTTTATGAAAAAGGCGGCAGACTTTTTTATTTTCCCATACTGAATGAAATATCGGTGCTTGTGGATGAACGTTTCAGAATGATAGGAACAGGCGGCATCAATTCTGTTTTATGGGGAAACCACGGCGATTTTTATTATTACACAGGAAACACTGTATACAGGGTAATTAATCCCGAACTTTTTACACGCACAATTTACGGTGATTTTCTTTCGATCGGCAGAGTCGCCGCCGTCCTTCCTTTTGAGTTTGATTCAGGTTTTGACCGCTTCTGGGTTTCGCCTGACTCAAGACACATATTGATAAATAAAAACGGCAGAGGACTTTTCTTTTTTTTATTGGGTGATGACAGAATCAATCCTGCGGCGGTAAACGCCAATGTCCTTCCGTATGTTCTGATTCCTTTTGGAGCGGAAAATTTTTACGCTCTTTGGCCGGCGGCGGGTTCACAGGCAGGCAATACATTTCTTACTGTTATTTATTCAATNCCAGCCGTAACACAGGCTGGCGCACAGAGTGCAGCAACACAGAGTTTTACAACAGCTCTTCGTTTTGAAATCAGCGGAAACAATGTTATTCCCGCCGCGGTAAGGCAGAATCCATCATCACCTAACGCCGCCATTTCTCCTGACGGAACAAGAGCCGTATTCTGGGGAAGAAACGGCCTTGAATTGTGGGATTATACCAACTGGCGCCTTATACAGCAAATAACACGCGAGGAAATTTTTTCCTGCGCGTTTGTTAACAACAGAAATATAATTATATCTAACCAGAACTTCATAGAAGAAATAAATATAACAAGTTCCGCTTATCAAAGAAGAAGAATTTGCCTTTCCGGCGCCGATGAATTTGGTTTTGAAGAAAGCAGAGATATATCCCGAATAATCGCGAGAAAAGGAAGCGACTGGTTCGCAAGCGACGGAACAAGCGCATGGGCTCCTGTAAACGGCGTACAATTACGGCGGGCTTCTTTTGCCTCCGACCGTTTCCGTGTGTTCCTTGAACAGCAGGGACCGTCGGGTCATTTTAGAAACATACCAATGATTCGAAGCATGCAGGCGACAGGCACTTTATCGCTTGTAGCCAGGCATACGTCAAACAACGCGTTTACTCCGGGGCGGCCGTCTCAGATTGCCCTTTGCTTCGATCTTTATGATGACGATACGGGACTTCAACAGGTTCTTGCCGCTCTTCGCCGCCACAATATAAGAGCGACTTTTTTCCTTAACGGCGAATTTATCCGCAGAAACCCTCTTGGCGCTTTGGCGATCGTAAATGCCGGCCATGAGACAGCGTCATTATTTTATTCACCGATTGATTTATCAGACACAAGATACCGCATAACAAACGATTTTATAACAAGAGGACTTGCACGTAACGAAGACGAATTCCACCGCGCAACCGGAAGAGAGCTTTCCATTTTATGGCATCCGCCGTTTTACCGCAGTAACGCCGCTGTAAACGCAGCAGCGTCAGCCGCAGGCTACTTTACAGTCGAAAGAGATATCGATCCGGGAGATTATATTTCCAGAGAAGACGCTTTAAGGCTTAATCTGCATCAAACTCCGCCTGCGCAAATAATTGAACAAATTATACAAAGAAGGCAGCCAGGCGCTGTAGTTCCAATCCGTCTTGGGCTTCTTCCAGGCGGAAGGGACGAATATCTCTTCCAGCGAATAGACGTTCTTCTTGACGCATTATTCAGAAGCGGTTACACAGTTGTCCCTGTTTCTTCGGTAATAAGATAACAGCAATTAATATGTTAAACTCCATACCTTTGTTAATCGAAAAAACTTTTCCGATACCTTCACGCTTCAAAAGCTCGCTTCCATCAGACATCGCGGAACTTTCAAGGCTCCTTACAAATAAAAGAGGTGAACGTTCCCTCTCCTATCTGACTCGTCCCAATTTTCTTTCCGCGTATCTCTATTATTTTCTGCCGTGGAATTTATATCGTCTTTGCCTCCTTCTGCCGTCGATAAATTTAAATCTTTCCTCTGGCGATTCAATTACGGATATAGGCTGCGGACCTCTAACTTTCGCGTCGGCGCTTTGGATTTCCCGCCCGGATTTACGGAAAATCCCCCTGGAAATAAACTGCATCGATAGAAGCGGTCCCGCTCTGGAAGCCGGAAAAAAATTCTTCGAGGCGCTGTGCAATCATTCAAACGCAGGCGAAAACAAAGACAAGCCCGATAATTTATGGAAAATAAATTTATTAAAACAAGATATTGATTTTAGAAAAACGAAAAAACCAAATAATAAAAATAGAAAAAAACCATCCCTTGTTTGCGCTCTTAATATTTTTAACGAAATATACGATAACATTTCTCATAATAATACTGACGGATTAAGGCAAATTGCCCAAAACGCCGCTTTGTTTTTACACAACGAAGCTTCAGAGGACGGAACAATTTTAACGGTGGAGCCGGGAGTCCCGCAATCGGGGAAATTTATTTCCATGCTCAGAAACGAACTAATTAAATTAAACAGGCTGCCGCTCTCCCCTTGCACTCATGCGGCGTCCTGTCCGTACCTGCCCCCCCCAAAAACAGGGCATGCGCAAGTCACGCGGGGACGAAACTGGATCGACACAAAAAAAAGATGGTGCCATTTTTCGTTCGAAACCGCCAGCGCTCCAGCGGAGCTTCATAAGCTGTCAAAAGCCGCGAAACTTCCCAAAGAACGTCTGGTTTTTAGCTATATTTATACTGATAAAGTTTCTGTTAATAAAAAAAGCGGCGGTAAAATGGACGCCCGTGTAATTTCGGATATGTTTTTACTTCCAGAAAACCGCTACGGCCGTTATGGATGCTCGGAAAAAGGACTTATTCTCATTACAGGCGATATATACCGCATGGAAGAGTTAACGTCTTTAACAATGATTCCTCAAAACAACCTGATAGAATTCTCAAGCGATAATCAGTATGATAAAAAAAGCGGAGCGCTGATAAGGGGAGCAAAATGAACGAAAACACGCGATTTTCCAGCATGCATACGCACACTCTCTTTTGTGACGGTAAAGATGATATAGAAACGATGTGCCGCGCCGCATACGAAAAAAATCTTTTCGCTGTTGGTTTTAGCGCTCATGCGCCCATAGAAAAACAAATTGGAAGAGAAAGCGACTGGAATCTTAAAGACAAAAACGTTAATGAATATGTTTCGCAGGTGAATGCGGCAAAACAAAGGTGGGAAGGCAAGTTAAAAGTTTTTCTTGGATATGAGGCGGATTATATAAAAAACAGGCGATCTCCGGCAGACAGCGATATAACAGCGTTAAATCTTGATTATATAATAGGCAGCGTTCATTATCTTTATCACGAAAAAAACGAGTTTCCTTTTACTGTAGACGGACCAAAAGAAGAATTTATAACAAACTTAAACGAAGGTTATAACGGCAGCGGCGAGAAATTAATGCACTATTATTATGACGCAGTGCTGGAAATGATAGAAAAAGGCGGCTTTGATATTCTTGGACACGCCGATCTTCTAAAGAAAAACAGTCAGGGTATGAATTATTGGCGCGAAGAAACAGAATTGGAGCGTCAAAAAGAAGTCGCTCTAGCGGCTGCAAAAACAGGTATTGTAATAGAAGTTAACACGGGCGGAATTAACAGAAAAAAAATAAATGATCTTTATCCGTCGTTAGCATTTTTACGTATGATTCAGGAATTAAATATTCCTGTAATAATTACAGCTGACGCACATAACGCTTCGCAAATTGACGGTAACTATAATTTTGCACTTAATACATTAAAATTAGCTAATATTAAGGAACATTTACTATTTAACGGAAAAATAGACAATAAAACTTCCTGGTTAAAAGAAATAATATAAAATAAATATAATAAAGTACTCGACTAAGCATATTGTTTTTATTATATTTTAACTAAGGAGTTATCATGCCAAAGACGAAACAATCACCAGGAATGCTGCTCTTGGATTTCATTGACAATTATGAAATAAACTGCAACAGACTGTCAAAAGAAATCAGGTGCAGTCAGACCGCGTTAAGGCTAATAAGCCTTGACAAAAGCAGGATTACCACATCCATTGCTGTACGGCTTGCCAAATATTTTAGCACCAAACCGGAATTCTGGCTCTTGGCTCAGATGGAATACGATCTTGAAAAAGCGGTAGACAACAAAAATCTAACAAAGGCTCTCAAGGGAATTCCAAAAGCAGTCAGACCTGTTGGCAAGAAATGAAAAAACATGGAATGGGAAAGAAAGATTAAGGCAAACTCCCCTTAATTGGAATTTCCCATTCCAGTTTTATCTCGATTTTTCCACATTTCTTTTTTCACAATAGTTTGGAATAACGCAGTTTGAACAAAAAGGGCTTACAGGACGGCAAAGACGCTGACCGTATAAAACAAGCAGATAATTAATTCTCTTCCAGTATTTTTTCGGCAATATTTCACGTAATGTCATTTCTGTCTCTTCGGGATTTTTACTGTTAAGCCAGCCGCATCTGTTGGAAATCCTGTGAACATGAATATCCACGCATATTGCGTCAATATCAAAAGATTCGCAAAGCACAAGATTCGCTGTCTTTCTTCCTACACCAGGCAGCGCAAGCAATTCTTCCATAGTTTGAGGAACTTTTCCTTTATACTGATCAAGAAGAATATCAGCGATTTTCTTTAGTGATTGAGCTTTATTATGATAAAAGCCTACAGGATAAATTAATTTTTCGATTGAATTTGCCTTCATTTTGGAAATTTGCGAAGGGTTGCCTGCCTTTTGTAAAAGCCTTTTGGAAGCGGCAAGCGTTACCTCGTCTTTTGTACGCAGACTTAAAATGGTAGACACAAGCACAGCCCAGGGTTTATCAATCGACGCGTCATGACTGTAATTTTCCGCCACTGTCGTTACAGACGGATCTTCCATGCTGGTCTCTTTCTTCCATTTTTCAAGAGACTTAAAAATGACATCCCATTTAATATTTGTTTTTCCGCTTGTCACCAAAAAATACCTTTTAAAAAATATAATATTAATTATTTTACACTAAAACACGGAAAAAAACGGTCTTTACTCCCAACAATAAACTATGATATAATTAGTAAAGTGAGGCTTTTCCGAAACTAACCTGATTTTTGGTAAAAGCTCAAGTATGTAGAATTTACAGGAATGAAAAAATGGATGAAGTTTTCCATAAACTGGAACGTTCCTTAATTGCCGAAATTTCGATTGGAAATTTCAAATTTGCGCTTAGTAATACGCTCCTTTGCGTCTGGATAGCTATGGGGCTCCTTATTGTTGTAAGCCTATTGCTTGCAAGGAAATTAAATAAAAGACCCGGTAAAGTACAGGTGATTCTGGAAATGCTTATAGCGTTTATCAGGGGTATGTGCCGGGATTTTATTGGCGACGCTTATTACAAAAAATATGTTAATTATATAGGAACATTGTTTTTATTCCTCTGCGTATGTAACCTTTTATCTGTTATTAATTTTATTCCAGGGCTTAACATTTACGCGCCTACAAAGGATATCAATGTCACAATGCCGCTCGCCTTAATGACGATTATAATTGTGATTTATTCTTCTTTTCGTTTTAGAGGACTTGGGGGAACCGCGAAAAGTCTTTTTGCCCCGATTCCCATGATGCTGCCTTTTAACCTCATGGAATATGTAACAAAGCCGCTTTCTCTTTGCCTTCGTCTCTTTGGAAATATTGTGGCGGCTTTCGTAATTATGGAATTGATTTTTAATACAATGGGAATAATCGCGGCTCCTTTTTCCGCGTATTTTGATTTCTTTGACGGTATCTTACAGGCGTATATTTTTGTTTTCCTGACATGCCTCTATATAGGTCAGGCAGTGGAAATCGAGGGATAAATGTATTATAGAAAAATGATGGAGGGGTGACATGAACGCAGCATTGATTGGAGCCGGAATTGCCGTTTTCGCGGGGTTTGGTTCTGCGATTGGAATCGGTATCGCGGCAAACGGCGGCTCCCGGGCAATTGCATTAAATCCGGGAAAAGAAAAATCGATACGCATGATTACGTTTCTTGGAATTATTATGGGGAGCGCCTGTTCAATTTACGGTTTACTGATTGCGCTGATTGTTATTCCAGGAGATGGAGCCAGCACAAGTTTAATAGGAGCCGGGATCGCCTCGATCGCAAGCGCGGGAGCCGCAATAGGAATAGGAATCGCGGCAAGCGGCGGATCGCTTGCGACTGCCCGGCAGGAAGAAAAAGAAAAATCGATACGAATGATCACGTTTCTTGGGATAGTGCTCGCGGAAGCCTGCGCCATTTACGGGCTATTGGTCGCGTTTATTATAATTTCCACTAATGAAACAAACCCTGCGTTAATAGGAGCAGGCGTCGCAACGCTTGCAGGCGCAGGAGCTGCCATAGGAATCGGGCTTGCCGCTGACGGCGGCTGTCAGGGAATCGCCCGTCAGCCGGAAAAAGAAAAATCGATACGCATGATTACGTTTCTGGGGATTGTACTCGCGGAAGCCTGCGCCATTTACGGGCTATTGGTCGCGTTTATAATTATTGGAAATCCGCAGGCGAATCCTGCGTTGATTGCAGCAGGTGCCGCAACACTTGCAGGCGCAGGCGCCGCTGTAGGAATAGGGCTTGCGGCAAGCGGAGGCAGTCAGGGAATCGCCCGCCAGCCGGAAAAAGAAAAATCGATACGCATGATTACGTTTTTGGGGATTGTACTCGCGGAAGCCTGCGCAATTTACGGACTATTGGTCGCGTTCATCATTATAGGGAACGGGTGATCATAAATGAATATATTTAATTTTTATATACCGGAACAAATCCTTGTAGCGTTTTCGCTCATTGTCCTTATGTTTGTCTTGTCGCGTATTCTATGGAAGCCGCTTACAAACATTATTGAATCAAGGCAAAAAGATGTTGACGATATGCTTCACAGCGCGGAAGAAGCCAAAACGATTGTCACCGATATGGAAAAGAGGCGCGCAAATCAAAACGCGGAGCTTGAGCGTTTGATCGCGGACAAAACAAACGAAGCGCGCGAGCGCGCCGCGCGTGAATATAACCGCATAGTAAAAGAGGCGGAAGAAAAAGCGCACAGCATTATAAAATCCGGCGAAGAGAAAGCGGCGCGTGATTATCAAAGAAAAATGTCAGAGTCAAGGGAAGCTGTTATTACGCTTGCTTTGGGAGCCGCGGCGGCGATTGTCGAGTCATCAATGGACAGCGATAAAAATCGCGCGCTTATCGATTCAATGTTAAGAAAAAACGGTATATCACATGGCTGACGCATCAATTCGATATGCCGAGGCTTTGTTTACGGCGGCAAAAAAAGAAAACGCTCTTTCGCAGGTTTCTGAGGATTTAAACTCTCTTTCCCCTGAGTTTGCAAAAAGCGCCGCGATATTTTCAGCTCCTGTGTTCCCTGTACGGGAACAGCTTGCAACAGTGAATTACGCGCTTGGCGAAAAATATCATCCAATTACAAAACAGTTTTTTTGCCTTCTTGCGAGCATGCGACGTTTGGGAGAAATCGAAAATATTACGGCGGCGTTTGACAGAATGGCTTGTAAAGAAATGGGAGTAATAGATTTACGCATGGATGTATATTCCGATGAATCGCCTGAAATAAAAGAAAAATTAATAAATGCTGCGGGAGCCAAAGGTTTGTATGATCCTCAAAATAAAAAAAATATTCGTTTAAATTATAATGTCGATAAAAGCTTACTCGGCGGTTTTATCGCCGAATGTGACGGTATAAGCTGGGATTGCTCCCTTCGTACCAGATTGGTAGATATGGGCAAATTGATTCGTAAAGTTTAGGGGGTAGGTAATATATGCAAGTAAAATCGGACGAAACCAGCCGTTTACTGCTGGAGCGTTTACAAGGATATGATTTTAACAAGGAGCTGGAAGACACCGGCACGGTTATCCAAATCGGCGACGGCATCGCGCATGTGCACGGACTTTTGGGATGCATGAACGGAGAGCTTTTGGAGTTTGCGAACGGCAATACAGGCATGGCTCTCAATCTTGAGGAAAGCAGCGTAGGCTGCGTTTTATTTTCCGGCAACCAGGGTGTGCGCGAAGGATCAAAAGTAAAACGCACCAACCGCACGATGCATGTGCCTGTAGGGAAGCAGCTTCTTGGCCGTGTACTTAACCCTCTGGGTGAGCCAATTGATAACGGCCCTGCGCTGAATACCGATAAAACCCGTCCAGTTGAAACGCTTGCTTCTGGCGTAACGGAGCGCAAACCCGTAAAAGTGCCGATGCAAACCGGTGTTCTCTCGATCGATTCAATGATTCCAATAGGACGCGGACAGCGTCAATTGATCATTGGCGACAGGCAGACAGGTAAAACTTCAATCGCTGTTGACGCGATTATAAACCAGAGAAACACAGGGGTGATATGTATTTATGTCGCGATCGGACAGAAAGCCTCCGTTGTCGCAGGCATTGTCGATACTCTTCATCGCAATAACGCGATGGATCATACCATCGTTGTCTGCTCTTCATCGTCTGACTCGGCGCCTCTTCAATATCTTGCGCCTTACGCCGCCTGCGCTATGGCGGAAGAATTTATGTACGGCGATCACAGCGATGTATTAATCGTTTATGACGATTTGTCAAAACACGCTGTCGCTTACAGAACAATGTCGCTGCTTTTAAAAAGACCTCCGGGACGCGAGGCATACCCGGGCGACGTTTTCTATTTACATTCACGGCTTTTGGAAAGAGCCGCACGATTGTCTGATGATTTAGGCGGCGGCTCAATTACCGCGCTTCCGATTATCGAAACTTTGGCGGGAGATATTTCCGCGTACATTCCTACAAACGTAATCTCCATTACAGACGGACAGATTTTCCTTGAGAGCGAACTATTCCACTCAGGTTTCCGCCCCGCTGTAAATGTTGGCTTATCTGTTTCACGAGTCGGCGGAGCGGCTCAGACAAAGGCGATGAAACGCGTAGCGGGTTCACTTCGATTGGAGCTTGCGCAATACCGTGAGCTGCAGGTCTTCTCGCAGTTTGGTTCCGACCTTGATATTTCTACAAGAGAGAGATTGAACCACGGCGCGAAATTAATGGATACCTTAAAGCAAGGCTTACACACTCCCATCCCGATGGAGGAGCAGGTCATTGTTTTATATAACGCCAAAGAAAGGTTTTTGGAAAAAATTATTTCCGCTGATATTACACGTTACAATAAAGGTCTTGTGGAATATTTTAGGGAAAAAGCCGCAGATATACTTGCATCGATCCGCGGGACAGGGCAGTTTCCTTCCGAGTCGGAAGCGAAGATTCGGGAGCTTTGTGATTCATACGCTAAAGGGTTCCAGCCTTCACAAGGGCGCTCCAGCGCTGCTAGTAGTGCTAGCACTGCTAGCGCTGCTAGCTCTGTCGGGTCAAAGTAAGGCGGTGATGATATGAGCAGTAAGGGTAATCTTCGCGAGCACATGAAAAGCATTAAACAGACCGTAAAGATTTCCAGCGCGCAAAAATTGATCGCAGGAGCGCATATCGTAAAGGCGCGTAAAATGCTTGAACATAGCCAGCCATACCATGATCGCATACGGCTCGCTATCGCTTCCGTACTAAATAACTGCGAATCAAAAAGTAAATATTTTGACACTGGTCAGGAAATAAAGAAAAGGGGATTGCTTGTAATTTCGGCTGACAGAGGATTAGCCGGGGGCTACAATCAAAATATAATAAGACAGACAATGCAAAATATGGCAGACAGGAAAGTTGTAAAAGTGCTCACAGTAGGGCACGTTGGTTACAGAAAATTTGAACATATAAACACTGTTACAGGACAGCCCATAGTGCCGCTTGACAAGAACTTTATTTGGGAGGCGGAAAACCCGACATTATTCACCTCACGCGAAATTGCCGAGAAACTTATGGATTTACTGGAAAATAACGAAGTGGACTCTTTTGATATTATTTACACCCAGTTTCGTTCCGCTGTGCGCATGATCCCCTCAACAGAAAGGCTTTTCCCATTGTCACCCAAAGTACTTGAAGAAGCATACGCTTCTACAGAAGCATACATTTCTAATGAAACGTCCGATTCTAGGGAAGCAGGCGCATCTAAAAATATGCTTGTTCATTTTTCGGAATATGAACCATCGCCAGACGCGGTTCTGGAAACATTGATTCCCCAATACCTTAGGGGTTATATTTTTAGCTGCCTTACACAGGCATGGATGTGTGAATTAAATTCCCGCGTAACAGCTATGGAAAGCGCGATAAAAAACGGGAACGATATGCTGCGTAAATTATCATTAAAATACAATCGCGTGCGCCAGGGTTCAATCACTCAGGAGTTAACGGAAATTGTCGC
>JGI24695J34938_10000539_pt1 | contig 36667 bp, 30 predicted proteins | sample TergutCo191P3_FD_34938 | JGI IMG/M metagenome (IMG submission 34938)
CGTAATGTTAGCCCCCCCCCCCCCTGCAAGGGTATCCTGAGCAATTGATACTGATGACTGACTAAATGTTAATGTCCTGTCTGTAATGTTAAATGTAACATTAATAATATTCGCTTCAGGCGGAGCTGTATAAACCTGAATATTTACTTTTAAAACATCAAATTTAATGATACTATTACCGTTATTTTTTTCTATGAATATATAATCTGTTGTTGTGCCATGTCCTTCCAGCTGTATTAAACCTCCTGTAAGAGACACAGATGAGGCCGCGCCGCCGCTTGATATTTTTACCTTCGCGATTTCTCTCGCGTTCCCCGCTGTAATGCCAAGCGGAGGCATGCTGTATATTATTCCCGGTTCGGGAGGCGAAAGATTGATAGTTCCTGTCGCGTCTACTTTTACTGTTTGCGGTACGTGATTTGTAACATTGATATCTGTATTGTTCGCGACAGGCTTAGCCGATACAACCCTGTAGGTTTCACCGTTAATAAGTCCGGTTATCTCCGCGCCGGTGGCGGCTCTGCTGATATCATTGATACTATTGCTTAACGTGCCATCGTCCTTTAGAAAACCTAAAAATGTAAATGTGCTGTCATCGTTCTTTTTTTCAACTTTGTAATATCTGCCCTCTGTCAATCCGCTGACCTTGCCAACCCCTCCTGTCAGTCCGTCATCGGAATCATCCGTCAACTCTACGCTTACATTTATTTTTTCTATATACTCTTTTACTTCTTCATTTTCGATAAATTCCTCATAGTCCAGCTGTTCAAGGCATGAGCAAATCATAAGCGCCGCGGCGGCAAAAAAACAAGAGAATATTCTAGTTTTTTGATAGAACTTACTCATTATATATAATTTTAAGCTTTTTTATTGGAAATAGCAATATTTGTGTTTGGTTTTCCGTTATTTGGTATTTGATTTTGTGGTGTCAGTCACCTTTTGTACAGGTTTTGCACCGCCAGCGTGGTGTCAGTCACCTTTTGACATCTTTTCCACAAAAAAATTAAAAATAATTTTCATCTTCAGTCATGCGAATCAACTAATTCAACCCATATATAATGACCTGTTTTAAGGGTTTATCTTTTTTAACGCGAGGTTGTTATGGATTTGATTGTTAATAGAAATCACAAGGACAGCGTGTTTTCTAAACTGTTTTCTGACCCGGAAATATTGCGGGAACTCTACTCAGCCATTTCCGGAGTCGATATCCCGCCTGACGCGATAATCGATATCAACACTTTGTCAGAAGCTCTTTTCATGAACCGGATAAATGATTTATCCTTCGCGATTGATGACAAAATTGTCGTGTTAATCGAGCATCAATCCACGGTAAATTACAATATCCCGATTAGATTGCTTATGTACATCGGGCGGGTATACGAAAAAATAATTGATAAGAAAAATATTTACCACCGAAAACTTATAAAAATCCCCGCGCCTGAGTTTATCGTTTTATACAATGGCAAAGATGAGTACCCGGATTATCAAGAGCTGCGTCTTTCCGCGTCCTTTAAAGAAACGTCGGGTTTAAAAAATGATAAAAAAATAAGTCCGCCATTAGAGCTTATCGTTCAGGTTTACAACATCAACCAGGGAAGAAATCCTGATATCCTAAACAAAAGCGCTAACTTAAACGGCTACAGTCTACTCATGGGAAAAATAAAAGAGTTTAGCGCGCGTTTACCGCTTGCGGAATCTGTACGCGCCGCTGTAAAATATTGTATTGAGCGTGATGTATTAAAGCGGTTTCTGGAAAACATCGGATCGGAGATAATAAACATGTTATTTGAGGATATAACCATAGAGGAAATAGCCGAAATCAGAGGCGAGGAAAGGTATGAGGAAGGTCTCGAGCAGGGCACAAAAAATGAACGGCAAAGGCTGCTGGAACTTTTTAATCTCGGGCTCCCAATCGAAGAGATCAAAAAAATATTGGATCAATAAAATATGACTTGATAATCACTATAACAATGTGGAAAAAGTGACTGTCACTCTTTAGCCAGCGAAGTGTCAGTCACCTTTTCCACTTTCGTGCGTTAACGCATGGTTTTGGCAGTTTTATGGCTAAAAAACCTGTTTTTTATCGGAAATTCTTGACAAATTGTAAAACTGCCATAGATAATTAAATTAACATTAAAACTATGACAGTTTTTGGAACAGAGTTCTAAATTGTCGCTTGATTGTATAAAACGCGTTTGAGGGGGCGCGTTACGGTACAAAAATTTTTGTTTTTTACGGTGATGTTTTGAAAAGGTTTTGCTCGCGTTTTTTACCTCCGCGTTCCCGCGCGTCCCTCTTTGCCGGGAGGAACAGCCTGATAGTTTTATCCGGTATAGCCGGGCATTTACTCAGTAACTAAAGAGATCGTATGGTCTCTTATAAAATTTTTTTGGAGTTTAACATGAAAAAGCTAATCTGGACGGGCTTTGCTATTTTTCTCGCATTGTCCATTTCAACGTGCGACCAGCCTAAATTCGAGGCGGATGATGAAATTCTCGGCAATACAAACGTCGTATACTCGGCGGACGGCAAGTCTTTGACCCTGTATCTTGACGGAGTGGGAGTGCCGCAGACAAGAGCGAACCGCGCTCTGACTGATAACCTGGCTAAGATGGGATACGACTATTTTGAGGTAGTGTTCTTTTACCGTCCGGCATATGGTAACGCTACTGATAACTTTGTCGCGGCGAATGATAAATTATCAAGAGCTTCATGGGAAGTTGGTCAAAGCGTAGGTATTACAGGAGTGTATCGTACAGTAGATACAGGCATTAATTACGGCACTGTTACCGCGATTCCTGTTCTTACTGATGGAAGTCAAGTAGGAGCCGCGCAACTCGCGATTTCTACAGCGATCATTTTTGTCGGTAGGAGATCAGATAAAACCCTGCTCGCGGTTGGCAGTATAACTTCTGTTGATAATAATGGAACCGGCGGTCCAACTTTTGTTACAACCGCGACCACGAATGTTACCTTTTCGGTCGCGGCTTTAACAGCCGGCGCGCGCGTTGAAGAAGATATTCCTGTAGCGGTAGATATACCCGCTAAATATCGCGCGTTTTTTACAACAGATGATACAGCCAGCGCGCCAGCAGGTATCGCTTCCAGTTTTAACACTACAACAGCGCTTTCCTCTGGATATGGGACAGTAAGCAATATCGCAAAAGCGACTGTGATTGCCGGCAGTCCTAATGCTGACTATACTGTTGGATCAACCGGTGTAACACAATTGAAAATCGGCGGAATTGATTTCCCTTTATTTGAGCTTATAGCAGGTGAATCAGCAATCGCCGCCTCTTATGAAATTAGTACCATGAATGCTGCAGGGTTTACTCCATACGCGCTGGGTATTAGGCTCGCCGATATTGGTAATGTAGCGAAAAGAGAGCCGCGTATTCCTACGGGCGGCGGATTTTATAATTACGCTAATTTTACTATTGATCAAAATACTACAGTTGTGTTAAAGAATAATGAAGGAACTGTTACCGCGGTACACGCTCCATTCGCGAATCCTATACTTTTTGAGTTTAATACTGCTACAACCCTTAAAAGCATTTTCTCAATGACCTTTGATATCCCTGTTTACGCATTGGTAGCAGGCGGTGAAACATGGTTTATCCGCCCGGGATTCGGAACATACCGCTTCGATCTTGATGACGGAAAAGGCGGTCCGGGCGGCGCGATACTGTTAGGCACAGACATGGAAGGCAACGATCCGATCGGTATTATTACAAGGCCATGGTAATATTGTTATAGGCGCGGCATGAAGAGTTTTGTCAGTATAATTTTTTCTTTTCTCTTCGCGTGTTTAGTGATATGCTGCGCCATGCAGCCGTTAGGTGATTTAAACGAGGACGCTAGTTTTATCGACGTAGTTTATTCAGCTGACGGCAAATCGCTTACAATCTATCTGGAAGGAGGCGCGCCGCAGACATCCCGCGCGCTTACTTCGGCGATGGCTCAAATGAAGCATGATTTTTTTGAGGTTGTCTTTGAGTATGAGGACGACGCGAATAATGTTTATGTAGCGAGAGCGTCATGGGAGTTAGGGCAGTCTGTGGGCATTAACGGCGTTTTCAGAAACCTGGCGGGCGTTGATTACAGCACGGTAGACGGCGATATAAGCGGTTTACCGGCAGGCGTTACAGCCGGAAAAGCGGTTTTATTCGCCGGAACAAAAGCGGATAAAACTCTCCTTGGCGTTGGAAGGTTGACCGCCGCGGACGGCGTTAATAACGCGCCCGTTAAAACAAACACAAGAACGATCACATTTGAGGTAGCCGCCTTAAAAGCGGGCGTCGATTTTGACGCGAATGATTCCAGTTTTTCAACATCAGGAACTACTACAATAGAACCTATGACATTTCTGGGCAGTGATACAGATACTGGCTTTTCCGCCGATAAGGAATTTCCTGTTTTCATGCTTCCGGCAGGCGGCGTTCCCGCGCGATATAAAATTGATGTAAGCAACGCGGATTTTAACGATTATATCGCGGCTATTCGAGTCAGCGGTGATGGCAAAGTAATAGACAAAAATGATGTAAATTATACAACTGGTTTTCGTCATCAGGGACAGCGCTGGCGCGTGAAAGATGATTTTCTTAATAATGATGTTTTAATAGAAATGAATAATAATAAAATGAATAATGTTTTTAACAACAATATTGATTTTTCATTTTCAAATTATTCTATAAGCGCCGCTGATGTTAAAATCGCTTCTTTTACTTTTGAAATTCCTGTTTACGCGGTTAATTATAATGTGTTTGCCGGCATTCCAAATTCGATTAACTGGTTTATAAGACCGGGGATAAATCCTTTTAACCGCGATTTTGATGACGGTCAAGGCGGCATCGGAGGATCGATATTAATCGGAACCGGTGTTTCTGACGAAATTGATGTTGTATTGGATGATTCATAATGACAAAAAATAAAACGGCGCGATGGCTGTTTATAAAATTTATTTTATTCTCATTATGTTTTTTCGCGGCGTGTTCCGAGCCTGTCGGCAATCTTGACGGCAGCGGAAACGGCAATGGCAATGGCGGCGGAAACGGCGGCAGCGTTATGTATGATTTTTTAATGCTGCGCCCCAACAGAATTTTATATGACGCTGACGGGGGAGCGAACGGAAGATTTGACCGCAGCGCGGATTTGCGAATTTTTTTAGCAGATAACGGCGAGTTTAAATCGATTGATCCCTCAGACAGCGGATTAACGCTCGAAGTTATCGAAAACCCCGGGTTAACATCCGAAACCGTTACAGTAATAAACAATGGTTATCATCCTTTTTCTATTCCGGGCCGATATATTATAAGGGGAACATACGGATCAAACATCGATGAATATTCTATCGAAGTGCGCGGATCGTTTGTAAATCCCGGCGAAGGTTCTGATTTTGTTGATATTATTTGGTTGTAATGTTAATGGGGTTATGTGAATAGATTTTATTTTTCCGCTGTTTTATTTTTTTCTCTTTTCTGCTTCTGCGCGTTTTCGCTTAATGCCCAAACTCCGCGCGATGTCAGGGTATTTGTTCCGCCTGTTTCAGGCGAAGGCAGGGCAGGGGACAGTAATTTTTTTTATCAGCAGCTAACATACGAAGTTATTTTTCAGCACCACTCTCTTGTCCGTTCTCAGAAAAGCTCTGACTTTACTCTCCGCGGCGTAATCTCCCCCGAAGCTCAGGTTAACAGCCGCGGCTATGTTTTTTATCTTGAGATGATTAACAGCGATACTGATGTAGTTGTCGCTCAGCAGAGCATCACTTATACAGCTATCGGTTCAAGCGTAATTGAGCTTATCTCAATTATTGTTTACAACATGTTGTCTACAGTTCCGCAAATAGATAGTTCAGGCGATTGGCGCCATAATTATTTGTATTTTAGCGGAGGATTCGCGTGGATGCCGCGGCTTTATCTTAGCGAAACTGATACGCAGTCAATCTACGGGATGAATTTTGGCCTTGGGTTTTCTTTGAGCTTTCATTTTCTTGACTGGATGGCAGCCGGAGCCGGTTTTCAATTTTCGCAGGACTGGGTTACCGTTAACGCGGCAAGAGAACACCGCGATTTAATTTTGGAAATGCCTATTACGCTGAGGTTTATTTTTAAACCTGGCAATTTTATGCTTGAACCTTACACAGGCGTCTCTCTCAATTTCTCAATGATGCAGGCGACGCAGACATCGCTTTTTTCCTGGCTGATCGGATTCCAGTTCGGAGTACAGGCAGGACCCGGTATTATTGTAATCGACCCCCGTTTCTCTGTCGATCTCGCGCAGTCGCTGCTTCCCCCGCTTAACAACACTCAACCGGAAATAAGTTACCATCGCACAACAATTCAAATTGGCATAGGTTATAAAATCGGTTTCCTCCCCAAACGCAATATCCGCGATTATTAAAAAATCATTTATACAAAACTGTCAATTCGGCATATTCGGAAAGCCCCGGTAGCTAGGATAGCAGGAATTTTTACATGTGTTTTTTGACGAGTCCGATGCTCACGCGCAGGCAGCAAAAAATTATTCTAATAAAAAATTTTATATAATATCTTGATAACATCGGACTTGATGATATAACCAATGCAAAAACTGCTATAGACGCTGCCGAGGCTTCCCGCTTATGCCGTATTGGTTATTTATTTATAAATTATTTTTAAATATTTTGAAATAACCTCTATATAATTTATTTATTTTTGCGTTTATGTCTTTAATATTTATTTAATAGACGCGCGAACTAAGACTTCTACTTGGCTATTAACTTAATATTTTATTTTTGATATAATTTCAGGTTATGGCTTATATAAAAAATATTTTTGACCGCAATTTCCTTGAATACGCTTCCTATGTAATCAAGGACAGGGCGATTCCCGACCTTGAAGACGGCCTTAAGCCTGTCCAGCGGCGCATTCTTCATTCGCTTTTTGAGATGGATGACGGCAAGTTTCATAAAGTAGCCAATGTCGCGGGGCATTGCATGAAATATCACCCGCACGGAGAGGCTTCCATTAACCCCGCGCTTGTCGTTCTTGCCAACAAGGAGCTTTTTATCGACAAGCAGGGGAACTTCGGGAATCTATACACCGGCGATAATCCCGCGGCTCCCCGTTACATCGAATGTCGCATAACGCCTCTCGCGAAGGATATTTTTTACAATCCAAAATTGACGGTTTGGGCTGAGTCTTACGACGGGCGCAATAAAGAGCCTGTTTTGTTTCCCGCGAAAATTCCTGTAGTATTGATCCTCGGCGTTGAGGGAATCGCTGTCGGCATGTCCACAAAAATTCTTCCGCATAACGCTGTAGAAGTTTTGGAAGCGGAAATCGCCTGCCTGACCGGTAAAAAGTTTGACATTTATCCTGATTTTCCGACAGGCGGTTATGTTGACGTATCGGGCTATGACGGCGGAAACGGCAAAGTTTTAGTGCGTGCGAAACTTGACACATCGGATCCAAAGCGCGTTTTAATTACCGAGCTTCCATTTGGCTCTACTACAGAAAGCATTATTAACAGCATCGACGCTGCCGCGCGCAACGGACGAATTAAAATTCAGGGCATTAATGATTTTACCACGGACAAAGTAGAAATTGAGATAAAACTCGCGCGCGGCGTTTACGCGGAGGAAACCATCGACGCGCTTTTCGCTTTTACCGAGTGCGAGCAGTCGATCTCCGTAAATCTTCTTGTCATCAAAAACGGGCTTCCGGCTGTAATGACAGCTAACGAGATTATAAAGTATCACGCGAAGCAGCTTGTGAAAATTCTTACAAAAGAGCTGGAGCTTGAAAAAAAGGAGCTTTTAGACAAGCTTCATCTGCGCACATTGGAAAGAATTTTTATCGAAGAGCGCATTTACAAAGCTATCGAAAAAATGAAAACGGCTAAAGGCGTGCAGGAAGCCGTTGTCGCCGGTTTTAAGCCGTTCTTAAAAGAAGTCGGTCCGCGCGGAGTCAGCGAAGACGATGTCGATCACCTTCTGCGCATTCCAATCCGCAGAATTTCGTTATACGACATTAACAAAGCGAAAGATGAAATGGAGCAGATTAACGCGCGCGTAAAAGAAATCGTTTCGCATCTTAAAAATATAACGGCATACTCGGTGTCATATCTTAAAAGCGTTATCGCCAAAATAAAAGCCAACGAAGAATACGGAAAAGGAGCGCGCAAAACAATTGTCGGCGCGTTTGATAAAGTAATCGCGAAAGAAGTTGTTAAGCGCGACGTTGATTTAAAATACGACAGCAAATCCGGCTACCTTGGCACAAATGTTTCCGGGGCTAAAATCGCTGAAGTTTCGCCTTACGACAGAATTCTCGCAGTCCGTAAAAACGGAATGTACACTGTTATGGATTTATGCGAAAAAACTTTTGTCGGCGCGGACGCGTGGTGGATAGGCGCGGCGGACAAAGAAGAACTTTCAAAAACAATTTTTACGATCATTTATAAGGATAAAGATTCCGGCTGCGCGTGCATTAAGCGCTGCGTAATCGAAGGCTGGATAATCGGCAAAGATTATTTTCTTGTCAGCGACGGCGCGGAAGTTATGCATGTTGACACAAGAGAAAAATTTTCTTTTACCGTAAAGTACGCGCCAAAACCCAGATTAAAAGTTCTTTCAGAAACCTTTAAAGCGCAGGATTACAATATCCGCGGATTAAAAGCGGGCGGCATAAGGCTTTCCAATAAAGAAGCCTTAAAAGTTGAGAGCCAGAAATGATAAAAAAAATTCTTTTAATTATTCTCCTACTTTTTTTTACCGGGACTTCCTTTGTTTTTTCCCAGGATTATCAGATTAAACTCGCGGTAATGGGCGCGGGAAGCCCTGTATATTTCTGGTGGGGGCACATCGGTCTTATCATCGAGAACACATCAACAGGGCAAAGCCGCTTTTACGATTGGGGGCTTTTTTCGTTTAACAGCGATAATTTTATTAAAAATTTTATTTTTGGAAGGCTTTTATATTCATGCGGTGTTTCAAGCACAGAATATAATATCGAAGTCTATAAATATTACAACCGGAGCGTTAAAATATATACTCTTGATTTTCCGCAGGAAACAATAATGAAAGTATTGGATTTCGCCGAGAACAATGTGCTTCCTGAAAACCGGGATTATTATTATCATATTTTTGACGATAACTGCTCCACAAGGATCAGGGATATTATCGATCTCGCGACAGAAGGGCAGTTTTCCGCGCGGTATAAAAATGAAGCGAGCGTTTTTACGTTACGCGATCATGTCCGCCGCCGCGCGTGGTTTTCTCCCGTTGTGGAATGGTTTTTGAATTTTTTGATGGGGCAAAATATTGACAGTCCTATAACTGTATGGGACGATATGTTCGCTCCCGCCGAAGTCGGTAAAAACATAGAAGATTTTTATTATTACGACATAAACGGAATCAGGCGAAAACTAGTCACATCATCGGAAGTTGTTTTTGAATCCGCGGGACGCCTCGCTGTTCTTGACGCTCCGCGCGCGCAATGGCGTTATCAGCTCGCGTTTGGCATATTTTTGGCTTTGATTTTCTGTTTATTCTTTTATTTGCAGTCTAAAAATATTAAAGCGGGCAAAGTTCTAGCGGGCGTAAGCGTTAGTATCTGCGGCATTATTTTTGGCGTATGCGGCGCGCTTCTTTATTTTCTCGCGATTTTTACAAATCATGATTACACGTATAATAACGCGAATATGATTTTCGCGACTCCGCTGCTTCTTGTAACAGTTCCGCTTGGCATAGGTTATTTCGCGGCTAAGGATAAATTTAAATATTTAAAATATAATCTTTTAATCAGGATTATCTGGCTGTTATGCGCGATAGGGATAATTATCTCAATGTTAATAAAACTCCTCCCGTTTTTTTATCAGGATAACCTGCCTGATCAGCTTTTATTGCTTCCTGTCGCGCTTGTTTTCTCGCTTCATCCTTTTGGCTTAAAAGAAGTTCTTGATAAATTTTCCCCCAAACGCGCGCGGAATTTTCAGCGGAAAAAAGGAGGAGCGCGTGGGAAGCAGTGAACAATGGCGGGATATAACATACAATGATGTTTTTGAACGCGAACTAAGAGGCCTTACCCGCCGCGCCGGCCGCGATAACGCCTTCAATATCGAAGACATTGAAGGCTCTCTTAAAAATCTTTATATTGTAAGCGGCTCGGATCAGGGCGGATGTCTTCAGGAGACAATAATATCCGCCACCATCGCCGCCTACGAACATTTTATCGCCGAGTTCAAAGCCGGCAATTTTCAAAAATAATTTTTTTTACAATCCGTAAATGCCGGTATATTTGCTTTCGATATAATTTAAGAAAGGCAAGACGGATAAATGCTCACCTGTTACTTTTTTTAATAATTCGCGCGGAGTAAGACGTTTTCCCCATTTATGGATATTTTCTGTCAGCCATTCATGTATTGGGAGAAAATTCCCGCCGGCGGTTAAATCCTCCAAATTCGGAATATCCGATTTCATTTTTCCGTAAAACTGAAGCCCGTACAAATTCCCCAGAGCGTAACTTGGAAAATATCCAAAGGAACCGTGCGACCAGTGTATATCCTGAAGAACGCCTTCCGCGTCGGTTTGCGGTTCTATTCCAAGATATTCTTTCATTTTTGCCCGCCACAAAGACGGAAGATCGGCTGTTTTTATATTGCCAGAAATTAATCCCTGTTCAAGTTCAAAGCGCAGAATAATATGCAGACTGTAACTTACTTCGTCCGCCTCAACGCGTATCAGCGAAGGTTTGGCGAGGTTTACTGCTCTGTAAAAATCATATGCTTTTACTTTATCAAAACGCCCTGGAACGCTGTTTTTTAAAACCGGAAATAAACCTTCCCAGAAAGGAAGGCTTCTGCCTATTACATTTTCCCACAAACGCGACTGGGATTCATGAATTCCCATCGAAGCACCGTCAGCGAGACAGGAAAGATGAAGCTCCTGTGGTATGTCAAGTTCGTAAAACGCGTGACCGCATTCATGAATCGTGGAAAAGACCGATGATAAAAAATTATTTGGCAGATAACGCGTTGTTATGCGAACATCATTGGAGCCAAGCGTTGTGGTAAAGGGGTGCGCGCTGACATCAATCCTGCCTCTTTTTTCATTGTATCCAAGATACTTCATAAGTTCCTGATTGAAGCGCTCCTGCGTTCGCGCGTCAAACTCAGAGTTAATAAAAGAGCAGTCAGGTTCAGGTTTCTCTGAAATCTTTTTTAGCAAAAGCGAGAGTTTTTCTCTTAACGGAGTAAAAACAGAGGCGATAGATGAAGCGCTCATGTCAGGCTCATAAATATCCAAAAGACCGTCATACACTCTGCCTTCATATCCCCAATATATGGAACATTTTTTCGCGATATCGATCATCGTATCAAGGTGCGGAAGAAAGAACGCGAAATCATTATCGCTTCTTGCCCGCGTCCACGCCGCCTGAGAGAGTCCTTCCGCTTTCGCTTTAGCGGCGACAAAATCAACAGGCAGTTTTTTTTCTTTGTCGTAATCCATCCGAGTCCGCTTCAAAAAATCGCGCTCGATTTCCGGCAGCTTTTCATCGCCCCGCGGATTATCTGTACTGGACCCCAGCTCTTCCAAAAGCTGTCCGGTTCGATCCGCTGTAAATTTTTCGTGATAAAGACTTTCCAATAAAGCGAGCTGTTCCGATCGTTCCTCAACTCCAAGCGGAGGAAGATATGTTTCTAAATCCCATGCCAGCAATGAAGCGGTTCTCTGGAGCAGGCAGCATTCTCTGTCTATATCATGAAGTTTTTCCAATAATGTTTTTTTATCCATATATTTTTCCTTTGTATATAAAAATATACTAAATTTTATGTTAAGACAAGCGGATGTTTATATAAAAAATTTTTTTTACAGAAGTTTTTGAACAGCCTAAGTTTTTTTCAGCCTTTAATCGCGCCGGCTGTAACGCCTTTTATTATTTTGTCAGATAAGAAAATATATAAAACAAATGTAGGAAGAAAAACAATTACGCAGCTCGCGAATAATCCCGCCCAGTCGCCTGTGTAACGCATTGACTGCACCATATTGTATAAACCAACAGCCAAAGGACGCACATTGGGCCTGTTAGCGAAAATTAACGCCATAAAAAATTCATTCCAGATTGTTATAAAATTAAAAATTGTCAGAGTAACAAGACCTGGCTGCGCCAGAGGGAACATGATGTTCCAGAATGTTCTAACCTGCGAACAGCCGTCAATTGCCGCTGATTCTTCGTAAGTCGCGCTGAAATTTTTAAAAAACGCGAGAAGAAAAAAAACGGCGAAAGGAATATTCATTCCTATATACAGGAACATTAATACAAAGCGGTTGTTAACTAGCCTGAAAGTTGAAGCAAGGCCGAACAGCGGCATTATTATCATTATAACAGGTATGCCAAGAGCCGCCGCGAACATATTCTGTATAATTGAATTGCCGCGAAAACCAAAGCGCGAAAGCGCGTACGCGGCGGGAGACGCGATTAATATTATCGAGGTGCATGAAACTATAGTGTATAAAAGTGAGTTTAAAAAAAACACCGAAACCCGCTGCGTATTCCATGCTTTTACATAATTAGAAAAATGAAAACCGCTTTTAAACTCAAACATGTGATTCGAGAATATTTCCTGTGACGTTGAAAAAGACGCTAAAATAACCCAGCCGATTAATATAAAAGTAAAAGCTGTCCAAATAATGACAAATATATATCCTGATTTACTTAAAATATTAATTAATTTCATATCACATCTCCGAGTCGTCTTTTCTTACTATAAAGCTTGTCGCCAGGAAAACCAGAACAACCATTATCATCATAGTGACGCCTACAGCCGCTCCGGCTCCCGAATCGCGGACAATGTTAGCCGCGGCCGCGGCGCCGAAAACAATCTGGTACATGTAATTCATTGGAGCGACTGTATCATTGGAAAGATTTACAGGGCTGAAAAGCTGCCCCCACACAAAGAACCCGACTGTGAAGACTGTCCACATAACGATATTAGTGCGCGTAACGCCGCGGATAAAAGGAAGCGTTATGTTAAAAAAACGCTTTATGGCGTTCGCGCCGTCAATTAAAGCCGCGTCGTAATAATCTTTGGGCACTTGCTCGATTCCGCTTATAAAAATAAGCATGTGGTAGCCGACCATGCCGAAACAATACGCTGCAAGCATCGCCCAGAAACGGTATCCGGGACCTGTCCATTGAATTCTTGACGCTTCTTCAAGCCCGATGGCGCTGAGCGTTTTGTGTAAAAGCCCGAATTCAGGATTGTACACATAGTTTAGCCACATTGCTCCCATCGCGACAGCGCTTACTACATTAGGAAGATAAATCGCGGCGCGGAAAAATTTTGTTCCTTTAAAATTTTCCGCTGTCAGGATAACCGCGAAAAGCAAAGCCATGAACATTACTCCAAGCCCGCCAATAAACCAAAGCCGCCCGATATTTATCATTGATTGTATAAAAATTGGAGTGTTAAAAATATTTATAAAGTTTTTTAATCCGTTAAAAGACCATCTGTAAAACGGATCTGACACGCTTACGACAGCGAAAAAACTCATTAAAAAAGTACGTATGGTGGGATATAAAAATATCATCAGGTAAAAAAACAAAGCGGGACCAAGAAATATTATTAACGTGTTTTTAGCCGGTTTTAACATTTTTATACCCCATTTCAGCTAACGCCGTTTTCAACGCCGTTATTAACGCCATTACTAACGCCTCATAGCGTCAGCGAACTGCTGAGCGTTAAAGTCGCCTCTTATAAGCCTTCCGAAGTTTTCTACGATTTTCGCGTTAATGCCTCCATCGTCCTGCATGCCGACAGCCCAGGGTAACCTTGTTCTTGTGTTATCCACAACCGCTTTCGCTTCAGCTAACTGGCGCGGCCACGCGGAATCATTACCCATTGGAATGCCAAGCGAGTCCCTCGCGAGTTCCTCATCCCATCTGCCTGTTGTAAGATACACAATAAACCTGAACGCCTCATCAGGATATTTTGTGTTTTTATTAACGCCAAAACTTTGTCCGCCGTAATTGTTGGCTTCGATGCCGTCTCCAACAGCGTCAATCGCTGGAAACGCGAAAGCGCCCCAGTTAAAATTAGGAGCGTTCCCTCTGATTTCATTCGGAAGCCATGTGCCGTTAAGATACATCGCGGCTCTTCCCTGCGCGAATTCATTTACCTGTCCCGCCGGCCAGACATTTCCCGCCGCGTTGGGATGAACATATCCGTTTCTTGCCATATACTCCCAAATCTCCGCGAAACGAAGCACCTGAGGACCCGAAAAATCGTTGCGTGAAACCATCGCGAGAGTCGCGTTCATTCCAACAAGACGGTTCATGGTATAGCCAAAAAGGCATGCCATATAAGCGTCATCCACAGTGATCGCGGGTATGCCAATATCATTTAATTTTTGGCAGACTACAAGGAACTCATCCATTGTTTTAGGCAATACTGTGATTCCCGCTTGATTAAAAAGGTCTTTATTATACATCATTGTAAACACAAACGGCTGGTACGGAATTGTTTTAACAGAGCCGCCGCCTGCCTGTCTAGCGAGGTTCAATAATGTATTGTTAATCACCTGGGCAAATGGCCTGCCGCCTGTAGTAGAATATGTTTGGTTAATGTAAGGATCAAGATTTAAAAGAAAGTTTCCCCAAACGGAATTAACGCGGTCAATATCTTCATCAAAGATGTCGATCACCTCTCCAGCTTCAAGCGCGGGCTGCAGTGTGTTGCGGATATCGCGTCCGTTAAAATTAATATCAACGCGAATGCCTGTTTCCTGCGTAAACGCTTCAGCGGCGCGGGCTAATACCTGCCCCTGAGGCTCCGCTTCGTTCCACATTGACCAGTAAATAATTTTCGCTGAATCATCTGATTTACAGCCGCCGAATGACAACGCTGTCATGACAGCTAAACAAATAAGAATCGCTCGTTTCATTTTTCCCTCCAAGAAAAAAATTTGTTTTTGTTTAGATAACAAAGTTCTCTAAGAACAAAGTTCTTTTAGAACAAAGTTCTTTTAGAACAAAGTTCTTTTAGAACAAAGTTCTTTTAGAACAAAGTTCTTGGGAATAAAATTCCCTAAGAAAAAAATAAAATATATCAAATGAAGCGTATTGTAGAAAATTATTAATTACGCTGGTTTAATCAGAAAATGCGTTATGTAAAAATTAACCGCCATGAGACAGAATGTTCCGCGTAATGTCCTGAATTGTATTCCATTCACTGTCCATGGATTTAATTAAAGCGATCTGAACGCGGCACCTGTCAAGATTGTGATCAGGGCGGCTTGTCCTGTAATATTTATCGCCGTTAAGGTAATCGGTTAAAAACCGCAGTCCCATAATCTGCGTCATGTACCTTCCCGATTCAGCTAACAAATCTTTTTCTTTTTGAATAAGAATTTTTTTAGCATGCGTTAAATAGCCTTCCAGTATGCTTTTGTAAAAATTTGTGTCAAAGGCTGCTTTTGTTGTATCCTGTTCATCTTCCGCTGCTTTGTTCGCGGCCGTACGGATCAAATCGCCAAGGTCATAAAGGCTTGAGCCAGGCATGACAGTATCCAAATCTATCATGCAAAGAGCGCTTAAATCATTATCATCAATAAGAATATTGTTCATTTTTGTGTCATTGTGGCAGATTCTCTCCGGTATCAGTTTTTCGCGAAGCGCGCGGATAAGAATTGAGCCTCTTTTTTCATTTTCTTTAAAAAAATTTATTTCCACTTCCGCGGCCCCAGCCCTGCCATAAGGATTTTTTTCTAGAGCGTCGTAAAATAGCGGATAACGTTTTTCCATATCGTGAAAATCTTCTATTGTGTCATAAAGCCGCGGCGCGGGCAGGTCAGAAAGCTGACTTTGAAAAAGACCTACAGCTTCCGCCAGCATTCTGGCTTCTTCCGCGCTGGACGCTGTGTCCCTTGTGTGAGAGTTCCCGATAAATAAATACGCGCGCCACCAGTTTCCTTTATTGTCGCGCGCCCACGGCTTTCCGTCCAAAGCCGGAATTACAGTAAGAGATCTGCGGCTCCAGCTGGCGGTTGAATCAGCCCGGTTTTTATCTGTAATATGCTTTGTTACGCGCAATATATTATCCATCACCCTGTCAGGATGAACGAAAATCCGGTCATTTATCCTCTGATGCGTATAACTTGTCGTTATCCCCGCCTGATTCCAGAAGGATTTGAATGTGTCGTTAATATGTCCCTTGCCGAAAGGAATCGCGCTTATAAATTCGCCGTAGATTGAAAACAAAGAAGCGATTTCAGCTAACACATATTGTTCCATATGGCGATTATTACAGCGCTTTATTGATTTGCCAAGAGATTATTTTTTTATTTAATGGATATTAATAAAAAAATCCGCTTTAAATAAAAATTTAGCGTTTATATAAAAATGCCGCGCGGAGGCTGAAATCTGGCGAAAGGGCTGAACGCCGCGAAGACAGGCGCGATTTTGACGTATGGCGTTTTATCCGCGCTGGCAGCCGCGGATTTATTTGTCCGCCTACCCTGACGCTGACAACATTGACTAGGTAAAGACAGGCATGAACGGTTTTATTATGGCGGCGGAGCAGAGCGCGATTACCTAATCAGGAGAAAAACCCCTGTAAAAGCCGTTATTTGCCTGTTTTAGTATATTTTGTTTTAATTTTAAAATGGCGCCGGCGGCTTATCGCATAATGTACCCTGTTCTAATCCATAAAATTCGCAAAGCAGCCGATTTTTCATTTTGTGAGAAGTATTTATCATTATATGAGAAATATTAATATTTTTTTTTGGATTTTCAGATTATAATAAAAAGTGTTAAAAAGTGAGATTATGATTATAGAAAAAAATTATAAAAATACGGCGGACTGTTTAAATCAAAATGAAGATATTCTGGAACGTCCCCGTTTGCACGCGTTGATGAAAAAAGCATTGGAATTTCCGTTGATAATAATCTGCGCCGGTTCCGGTTACGGAAAGACGCGCGCTGTATATTCATTCTTTAGTAACTATGACGCTATCGCGCCGCGGATGCGGGTTACAGAGAGGGATAACATACCGATCCGCGTCTGGGAAAGCATATCAGAAATGGCCTTGACAGTATCGCGGGAGTACAGTTCCCGTTTAAAGGAGATAGGATTTCCGGTAACAGACGACGCGTTTTCCAAATTCAAGGATACAATGAAGCAGCATATTGCCCCGCGGCAGGAAAAAATTATCGGAATATTTGATGATTTTCATTTATTGAACAATCCTGAAATCTTAAGCTTTTTTGAACGGCTTGTAAATTCGTCTCCTTCAAACATGCCGATAATGCTGATCACGCGCAATATGCCGGAAATAAATCTGGTAGGAATGAACATGCGCGGAAAAGTTTTCATTATACAGGAGGATACGCTCCGTTTTACCGAAGATGAAATCGCGAAATATTTCGCTCAGCTTAAACTGCCTGCCACTAATGTAGATATTAGAAATATTTTCGATGATACTCAGGGCTGGGCTTTTGCCGTCAATCTGATAGGAAGATCGCTTGTCAAAAAAGGAAAGTATGAACGTTACGCGCTTGACGCGATGAAAAAAAATATTTTTAAATTAATCGAAGCGGAAGTATTTCAAACAATCCCGGAGCCGCTTAAGCGGTTTCTTACGCGTATCTCGCTTTTGGACCGACTTTCAGCGGGTCTTTTAAAAACGCTAGCTGGTGATGAAAAACTGATTAATGGAATGGAACTGCTTCACGCCTATATACGCTATGATTTTAATCTTGACTCTTATTTAATTCATCACATGTTCCGGGATTTTTTAAGGCAGGAACAGGAAAAAATTCTGACTGACAAAGAGAGAACAGACACTTACGAAACCGCGGCCGTCTGGTGCGACGCTAACGGCTATCATATGGACGCGTTTTATTATTATGAAAAATCAGCTAATTATAACGCTGTTATAAAAAAAATCGCTTCTTTTAATCTTGAAATACCGTTTGATACCGCGAAATACGCTCTTAGTATTTTTGATCGTATGCCGGAAACAGTGAAGCGCCAAAACACATTACTGCCCGCGATGTATTTAAAGCTGAAAATAAATATCGGGCATTTTGAGGAAACTCTCGCGCTAGCTGAGCAGTACGCGAAAGATTATGAAGCGCTGCCTGAAACGCCTGAGCGAAACAGGGCGCTCTCCGCCATTTACGGTTTATGGGGCGCGGCGCGAATATGCACATGCACATCAACTGACATTTATGATTTTGACGCTTGTTTTAAAATGATGAGCGAGTATTTCGATAAAAATCCGTTTACGCTCATGGGATCATTTAAATTAACGCTGACAGCCTGGTCAGTTCTTGTCGGAACCGATCACGAAGGAGCGATGGAGGAATACATCGCCGCGGTATCAAGGGCGACCCCGTATTTGTCCCATGTAATGAACGGGTTCTTTAACGGGTTTGAAGAACTCATGCGCGGCGAATTATGCTACTACCGCAGGCAGTTAAATGACGCTGAGCAATACTTAAGACAATCCATCGCGAAAGCGCGCGAGCATGATCAATACGCGACGGAGAACAGGGCTTTAGTTTATCTTATGCAAATTGATTTTATTAAAGGTGATTATAATGGCGCGACCGCGAAGCTGAAGGAAATGGAAGCGCTGCTCAATGAAAAAGATTACGGAATCCGTTATACGATATATGATATCGCCTGCGGTTTTTATTATATCGCGATGGACAGATGCGAAAAAGTGCCCGAATGGCTGAAGGGCGATTTCCATCCTTTTACGCATTCGTCGTTTTTGGAAAATTACGCGAACAGGATACGGATATGGTATCACTATAAAACGCGCAAATACAGCGCGCTTTTGGCGTTTATTGAAAACGCTATGATGCATCCGATGATACTTTTTAATAAAATTGAATTTTTAACATTTAAAGCTTTATCTTTATATCAGCTTAAACGGAGAAATGAAGCCGCCGCCGCGTTTACCGACGCCTATTATCTTGCCGAATCCAATAAAATTACCACGTCGTTTACCGAGCACGCGAAAGATATGCGCACACTAACCCTTGCTGTTCATAAAACCGCCGATCATAACGCCGCGTCTAACGCAGATATCCGCCGGATACCGAAAAAATGGCTCGAAGACATTAACCGTATTTCATCCACATGCGCGAAGAGAAAAACAAAAATGATTACCGAGTTCAGGCTCGCCAATAATATGGAAAACGAAATTATGCTTACAAAACGCGAAATCGCGATTCTAAAAGATATGGCGGACGGGCTTTCCCGCGCCGAAATAGCGTCTAACAGGAACATTTCGGTTAATACGATAAAAATGGCTGTTAGTATAATTTATGATAAACTCAGCGTATCAAGCCTTGGCGAAGCGATCCGCGCCGCCGTCGATAAAAAAATCATTTAAAAACTGAAGTTATCCAGCGGCTCTAAAATTTTAACCGGCGTTTTCATATTAAATTATTGTTTCGCGGCAATAAAAACATGATATAATGTATTATACTATCCCGCTTGTTTTCCGGCGAGCTGTTTATGGAGTATTATATGAAGAATTTAAAGTTATTGGCTGTCAGTGTCGCGGTATCGCTGATAGCGGTCTTTACCGGGTGTAAATCCATGCAGCTTGTAGAGATTGATCGCGATAATGTCTTAGGCCCCGATCGGGTACGACAGGGACAGGATATAAACCCCAGAGAAATAACAATTAATGGTCTTTATAAAGACGGGAACTGGAAAGTTGTTAATGTAACTCAAAGCAATATCACTTTCAATAAACATACGCCGGGACCTCAATTAGTAAGAGTCAGAGTGGGAGGATTATCAACCAATCTGGAAGCCACTTTTATGACAGAGGTTATGGCGCTGCGTTCATTGACTGTCGCTTCAATGCCAAGAGTCACGCTTTTTAAAGAAGGACAGGAGCCGGATTCCGCGTGGCCGGGTCTTGAGATACGCGGCGAATGGGATCAGATGGGGAGTGACAGGATCGCTCTCTCTTACCTTGAGATTACAGGTTTTATGAAAGACCAGCCTGGTAAGCAGTCCATCAGGGTTTCATACGAAGGAATACAAACAACCTTCGAAGTTGATGTGCGGAGTATGTCAAGTTTAAATATAGTTCAACATCCGGCAAAGCTGGATTATTATCAGGGTGACGCTCTTGATCTGACTGGTCTTACAGTCAGAGGCGTATGGGGCGATGGTATCCCCGATGAAACGCTTAATATAGTAAGAAGTGATGTTACCGGTTTTAACGGGAACACAGCGGGCGTTCAGCGTTTAACAATTACCAAGAACGGAAAGAGCGCTACCTTTGATGTTGAGGTTATGGCGCTTACAAGCATTGTGCTTCAAAAACCGCCAACCAAAACCGACTATTACGCGGGAGAGGCGTTAGACCTTACAGGTATCGAGGTAACCGGCAATTATACAGGCGCGGATCCTAACAAGAGGAGAACAGTGCTTGTTCCTATAGAACAGCTTTCAACCAGCGGTTATGAGCCTAACCGTATCGGCAGGCAGCAGAGAGTATCGGTTATAGTGAGAGGGCAAACAGCGAACTTCTTTGTTAATATTACTGAACCGCCGCCTCCGCCAGCTCCAACACCAACACCGACGCCGACACCAACACCCACGCCAACGCCAACGCCGGCACCAACGCCTGTGCCTGATACTCCTGATCCCTTAACCAGCAATAAAGCATTCGAGAGATTTACCGCTTTACAGGTTAGGGATACTCAACGCAGTCCGGCGTATCCTGTTAACGCAGCCTCTATGGTATTAAGTAATTTTAAAGCTCCTTTCTATGATAGAAGACCTTATACAAATATAGCGAGTATAAATACCGCGGGCGCGTATTTTCAGCTGTCATGGGCGGCGGGAGCTACAGATAACAATTTGATTCTCGCTCTTAATTTGCATAACTCAAGCGGCGCTGTTATTGAAAACATCGCGGCGCAAGGGCGTATTGTAATGTTTTTTAAAGAAGGATTCCTGTATATAGGAAACTCAGCCGATGTCGGATATATCTTTTTTTATGAGACGCCTTCCGGAAGTTCATTGACAGTTACTTCATTTACAGCGCCGACCGCCGGCGATTTCAGATAATGGACTTGTAAATATCGCGTTAATAAGGGATAATACCATCATGGAATTAGTAAAAACCGGAAAAACAAAAGATGTTTATAAATTACCAGATGGTAATTACCTTTTTAAGTTTAAAGATTCCGTTACGGGAAGTTCAGCGACAGGCGAATCGGATCCCGGCGGCAATCAGGTTGTAGGCTCTGTCGCCGGAGTAGGGTCGGCGGCGTTATCAATGTCTTCATATTATTTTGAGCTTCTAAAAAAACATGATATCGCCGCGCATTATGTCAGTTCGGATATTTCGAAAAATGAAATGATTGTCAGGCCGGCTGTGTCTTTCGGCAAAGGTCTTGAATTTGTTGTACGCTATAAAGCTGTCGGCAGTTTTGTAAGAAGATTCGGGCTTTACTGCAAGGAGGGCGATCCTCTGCCCGCGATTTTTGAGGTTACTTTAAAAGACGATGAACGCGAGGATCCTCCTGTCACCAGCGAAATACTCGCCGCTTTAAATCTTTTAACGCTGCCTCAATATGATGACATACGTCAAAAAACAATCAAAATATGCGGTCTTGTTAAAGATGATCTAGCTTCAAGAGGGCTTGAGTTAATCGATATCAAGGTTGAGTTCGGTAAAGTGGACGGAAATATCGCTTTAATCGACGAAATAAGCCCCGGTAATATGCGCGTTTATAAAGATGGTAAAAAGCTGGATTATCTCGCGCTTTCAAAATTAATAAAATAGATAATATTTGAGCCTTTTTCAAAACTCGGTCAGTTTCGAAAAAGGCTCTCGAAAAACCGCCTAATACGTCGGTTTTTCTATTTAATCTAGTGTTGCTTTTTCAAAAACTGAAGTTTTGAAAAAGCTTCAATTTACTATTCATAATGTTTTTATTCGTGGCGAGGGTTTAATACATGAGAGCTCGTTTCGCGAGATCACTTCAGAGCGAGGTTGTTGATTGATCGTTAAATAAAATTATTTTTTTTATTTTTTATTTAATTGTCGAAAACATATTGATATTAGTTAGTTAAAAATATAGTATTTAAAAAAGTCAGTTTACGCTTTTGGGGAGGGGAAACTGCGACTGTCCAGGCTCGCCTTATTGTTTTTTACAATATGGTTTTTCTTATATATTCCGTCAATCTCAGCTCAGGAATCATTTCCGTATACAGATGATTTAACGCTCCCTGATCAGGGTTCTGATGATACTATTGATCTTATTCGCGCCGCCGAGCAGCAGCTAAGATTCGGCGAGGGCGCGGCTCCTTCTCCTGTTGATCCAGGCGTAAATATCTGGACTATTGTGCGAATGGTGCTTGTATTAGCGCTCGCCGCCGCCGCTGTTTATGGCATTGTTTTTATTTTTAAACGCTCCACAAGGCAGGCGCCCAATAACGATCCTTATCTAAAAATTTTGGCTAACGTTCATCTTGGCTCCAGCCGTTACGCGCATATAATCTCAGTCGGGAGCAGGGCTTGGCTGGTTGGGTCTGGTGAAAACGGAGTAAATCTCATCAGCGAAATTGAAGACAAGGAAATAATCGATTCGATGCTTCTAGATGAATCAAGGAAGATCGCCGATACAAGACAAAGCCGCTTCCCTGATTTCTCAGCGCTTCTCCGCCGCGCGGGAGTGACAAGGTTAAACGCGCCAGGAGCGGATGAAATACGCAAACGCCGCGAAAGGCTGAAGGGCTTATGAAAAGAGAGCCGCGGCGTTTATTAATAATTCTTTTATTACTCTCTGTCTCTATCGCGGCTAACGCTCAGGATTTTACCACGGCGCAGGATTTTTTTCCGGGAATGTCAACAAGCGGGACAATGGATATACTTGATTCACCCGATACGCCCGTTATACCTTTTATTGATTTTTCTATCCGCAATCCCCAAAGCGGGCAGGAAGTCGCTTTCTCATTGCAGCTTTTGCTGCTGCTTACAGTTCTTTCACTCGCGCCAAGCATTATCATTTTAATGACAAGTTTTTTGCGCGTATCAATAGTGCTTGATTTCATTAAACGCGCTTTATCGCTGCAGCAGGTTCCTCCCAATCAAGTGATTTTGGGTATCTCTCTTTTCCTCACGGTTTTTATTATGTGGCCGACTTTTACCGCGATTTATACTAATTCTATACAGCCGCTCGCGGCAGGAGAAATGTCAGTCGAAAACGCGTACAGGGAAGCGGAAGCGCCGTTAAGGCTTTTTATGTACAGCCAGATGAGAAACAGTCCGGAGAACATCGCGCTTTTTATGGAAATGCGCGGGCTGGATCAGCCGGAAACGTTAGCTGACGTTCCGACATATGTTTTAATTCCGGCGTTTATCTTAAACGAACTGACTGTCGCGTTCAAGATAGGAATACTTTTGTTTATTCCGTTCATTGTTATTGATATGGTTGTCGCGAGCGCCTTAATGTCGATGGGAATGATCATGCTGCCTCCAATAATGATTTCCATGCCTTTTAAATTAATACTTTTTATTTTAGTTGACGGATGGGCGCTTTTAACGGATCGTCTGATTTATTCGTTTATGTAAGGAGAAAAGAATGAGTATAGGTGATTTAGTTAGTCTTTTAAGGGGAGCGATTACTCAGGTTTTAATTATTTCAGCTCCTCTTTTGTTGTCTGCGCTGGTTGTCGGTCTTTTAATGGCTATATTGATGGCGGCGACTTCTATACAGGAACAAACTCTTACATTTGTTCCAAAGATGGTAGTCATTCTTGTAATGCTCGCTGTCTTTGGCGGCTTAATGTTTACGTACTTAGGAAATTACACAACGGAACTTTTTAATCGCATTCCGGATATGGCGCGATAATATGATGAACAGAAAACGGCGTCATTTATTTATGGTGACTGGCGCCAAGGAGACAGAGCGTTGGTAGAAAACGCGGTACTACAGAACATTCTCTCATTTGGTCCTGTGTTCTTTTTGATCGCGGCGCGCGCTTTCGCCATGATACAGACAGCGCCTTTATTGTCTTCGGACGCGATCCCGATGGCGGCAAGATTCGCCTTAGCGGGACTTGCCGCGTTCGCTGTCCTTCCCACCGCCGAAATTTATCACGCTGTTAATTCACCTAACGGCATTGTTACCCTTCCCGGGGGAGCGTACAGCGATCTGCGCCATGAAACTTTCAGCTTAAGATTCGGCCTTTTGATTATCGGCGAAGCTGTTATCGGCATTATCATCGGTTTTTATATGACGATAATATTCGCCGTGTTTTCAACAGCCGGTCAGTTCTTTTCGCTTCAAATGGGCTTTGGAGCCTCTGAAACTTTTGATCCTGTAGCGCAAATCGAAAATCCTCTTATGGGTCAGTTTTTTAATTTAATTTCGATGGTTATCTTTATTACAATCGGCGGTTTTCATCAGCTCTTCTTAGGCGGCTTCTGGCGTTCTGTTCAGACAATTAACATTATTTCTTTGATCGAAGGAAGAGAGCCCGTAGTTTCCATGATCGCGTCAGGTCTTTCGCGCCTTTTTTTGGACGCGATAATAATCGCTCTCCCGATACTCGGCACTTTGTTTTTAACATCGCTGACCACAGGATTAATTTCTAAAGCGGCGCCGCAGATTAATATTTTGTCCGAAGGATTCCCAATTTCTATAATGGCGGCATTCCTTCTCCTTTTCGCTTCTCTTCCTTTTATGGTAGAAGCGTTCACGCGCGTAATCGACTCAGGCTTCGCGAGCTTCCAGAATCTTTACCTCCAGATTGGACGGCAAGTCACAGGCGAGGTTTACCGATGAACCGGGATATAGTGTTAAGTAAAATTTATACATCAGAATTTGACGCGAAGGCGTTCGAAGTAAATTTTTATTCTTTAACGGAAGACTCAGAAAAAATTTTATATTTCAACCGCGCGAAAAAGCCTTTAATTCACCTCCAGTGGTTCTCCGATGACAATGACGAGGACGCACCGGGGAAAACCGAGCAGCCGACCGACCGCAAGATTCAAAGGCTGCGCGAGGAAGGACAGGTAGTTAAAAGCCAGGAATTAACAGGCGCTATAGGTCTTTTGCTTCCGGGGATTTTGATTTTATTTCTCGCGCCGTCGATGTTCAGAACGTTAGTCGAAATGGTAAAATTTTATTTTACGCGCGCAGCTGAGATGGATCCGGCGCGGGACGGCCTATTTATTATGGGGATATTTTTCAGGTATTTTATAAGGCTTACGGCTCCCATTATTATTGTCGCTTTTATTACCGCGATAATTTCCAATTTGATACAGCTTGGCGGATGGCTTTTTACAACCAAGCCTTTAGAACCGAACTTTTCCAAAACGCTGCCTAAGTTCGGACAGTATTTTAAGCGCATATTCTCGATAGAAGGGTTTGTTAACCTTTTAAAATCTCTCGCGAAAATTATTATTATCGGGGTTGTCGCGTTTTTGTTTATAAGCTCTGAGATCGAACTGCTTTTAAATCTGCAAAAATCCGATCCGTATTCGGGGCTTATTATCGTCGCGAATATCGCGGTTCGCATGCTTCTTGTAGTCGCTGTTTTGCTTCTTGTTATCGGTATCGCGGATTATTTCTTTCAGAGATGGAGATTCCGCGAAAGGCATAAAATGACCCGTTATGAGATAAAAGAAGAATTTAAAATGTATGAATCTGACCCGATGATACAAAACAGAATCCGCAGCCGTTTCCGCGAAATGTTAAAACAAAACATTAACGTAACTGTCCCCAACGCTGATGTAGTTATTACTAACCCGACTCACTACGCTGTTGCGTTACAGTACTCAAGGGGCATGATAGGTCCGCGCGTTGTGGCTATGGGCGCGGATTCCATCGCGGCGAAGATAAGGGAAATCGCTAACCTGCACGAAGTGCCGATTGTCGAAAATAAGCCCCTCGCGCAGGCGCTGTACAAAGAAACCGATGTCGGGGACATAATTCCTGAAGCGTACTGGAACACAGTGGCGATAATTTTAAGTAAAGTTATGCGGCTTAATGAAGCGCGCCGCGAAAAGTTAAGAGAAAGATATGCTTCATGATTTAAGCATGATACGCGGTATGACGCTTCGTATCGTATTTGATTATGTCGCGCGGTCAAAAGGTCGCGCTGGAGGTAAAAATGGCTGACGCCGCGCAGGGGCAGACCGGTTCGGTTTCGCGTAACCTGCTGGATTTTTTCAGGGACAGCTTTCCCGCTGTTGTTGTAATTACAATTGTTGTCGCGATTATCCTTCCCATGCCTACAGTTCTGCTTGACGCGCTGATGGCGATTAATATTGTTTTCTCGCTGTTAATACTTCTTATAGTGCTCTATACGCAGAAACCCACAGAGTTCAGCCTGTTCCCGACAATGCTTTTAGTTTCGACTATTTTCAGTCTGGCGCTTAACGTTTCTTCAACGCGCCTTATATTGACGCAGGGAGCGCGTTTTGACGGCAGGATGATAAAGGCGTTTTCCACATTTGTCGTCGGCACAAGCGGGAACGAAGGGCTTGTTGTCGGAATAATTATATTTATTATCATTATCGCCGTTCAGATAATTGTTATCACAAAAGGCGCGACGCGCGTATCGGAAGTAGCCGCGCGTTTTACATTGGACAGCATGCAGGTAAAAATGATGGCTGTGGAAACTGAATACAGCCAGGGCGCGATAACGGAAGAAGAAGCGAAAAGACAAAAAACCGAAATAAGAATGGAATCGGATTTTTACGGTTCAATGGACGGCGCGAGCAAATTTATTTCCGGCAACGTGAAAATCGGCGTTTTCATTATCATAGTTGAAATGCTGGGCGGTTTTATTATTGGCTCTGTTATGTACGGCGAAGCGAATGTTGTGCCGACATATATAAGCCTCGCGATCGGGGACGGACTTGTAACGCAGCTCCCCGCGCTTTTGGTTTCTACCGCTATGGCGATTGTTGTGACAAGAGCCGCCGCGACAGGAAGACTTTCAATTCAGGTAATAAATCAGATATTCGGGCGCGATCCTCTGGTTTACTGGATATGCGCCGGCGTGCTTTTATTCCTCGCGTTCCTTCCCGGCTTTCCGTGGTATGTGCTTTTTCCGATGGCGGCTATTACCGCGTTTCACGCGTACAGGATCGGAGTGGCGAAAAAAAACGCGGAGGGTTTCAACGACATGATGGCAAAGAAAGCCGAACAAAAAGAAGAAAAGCCCGCGGATTTTTCGCCTGTTGTTCCGCTTGACGCTCTTTCACTTGAGCTAGGCTACGGTCTTGTTCCGTTAGTTGAAAAGGAAAAAGGCGCTGAGCTGCTTGAGCGAGTACAGGGGGTAAGAAGGCAGTCAGCCTATGAACTTGGTCTTGTGATTCCCAAGGTGAGAATAATTGATAATTCAATACTTGAGCCTTCGGAGTACTGTTTTAAAATTAAAGGAGTTGACTCAGGCAAAGGAAAAATCCGCCTTGGATATTTTTTGTGTATAAACCCCGGATCTGTTATTCAGGAGATCGAAGGCGAGAAAACAGTAGACCCCGCGTTCGGGCTTCCCGCTATCTGGATAGAGCATGATAAACGCGATCAGGCGGAAAGAGCCGGTTACACGGTTATTGATCCCCCTTCGATTATCGCGACCCATCTTCTGGAAATCATTAAACGCTCAGCCGCTGAGATTCTGGGTCTTCAGGATACTCAGGCTATTATCGATACTCTGAAAAAAGAGTACCCCGCTGTTGTGGAAGAAGTTACGCGCGAAGGCAAAGGATTGCGCATAACAGAAATCCAGAAGGTGCTTCACGGGCTTCTGCGGGAAAAAGTTTCTATTCGCAACATGGTTTCCATTCTGGAAGCGGTCGCGGAGTTCGCTCCTGTGTCAAAAAATATCTGGTTTTTAACCGAGAAGGCGCGTCAGGCTCTGGCAAGCCAGATATGCCATCAGTACGCTGACGATGATAAAAAACTCCGCGTGCTTACGATTGATCCTTCTTTAGAGCAGCGAATCATCGACGCGAAATATGAAACAGCTTCCGGTCTTGTTTGCGCGTTAGACCCGCCTACGCAAAAGGCGTGGATAAAAGCGGTTTCAAAAGCGGTGGCGGCTGTAAAGGATAAAGGATGGATGCCTGTAATTTTATGTTCTGAGCAGGCGCGCTTTCTTGTAAAGAATTCAACAGATCGCGAACTGCCCGATCTCGCGGTTCTTTCTGTTCCGGAGATTGTCGCGGATATCAAGCCGGAAGCGGCGGGAATAATAAGGCTTGAAGCTGCGCAGGAATTGTAATTTAATAACGTGGAGTGAATTATGGAAATGTATGTTGAACGCGGCGAAAGCAGAATGGACTGCGAACTTAAAATCGCTAGAAAGTACAATCGTCATTTTCAAATTTTAAGAGAAAAAGAAATAAGGCTTGGCGGAATACTCGGAGGATTATTTTCCAAACCCGGCATAGAAGTTGAATTTTATTTTTCTCCCAAATCGCAGTCTGCGTCAATTTACGCTTCTTCCTTACAGGCGGGAAATTACCAATCGCAGACAGCCGAACCCAGAAGATTTTATGAAAATGCGAGGCAGACAGATGTTTCTCAGCTTGATGACGCGAAAAAGAAACTGCTTGCCGCCGCCGAAGGCAGGCTTCAGTCGATTAACTCCGCCACAGACGCGCCGCGCGCTGGCAAGGATTCATCCCAGCAGTTTCTTGACGCTATTAATGAGCTAAAAGATATGGTACAAAAAAACAATATCGCGAATAATAACGGAAAAGATGAACATCCGGCTTTTATCCGCGTAAAAGAATTATTAAGACAAAATGATTTCTCAGAAAAATATATAGAAAAAATGCTCGATCGATTAAAAAAAGAAATGTCTTTGGATCAGCTAAATGATCTTAAGACAGTGCAGGATCACCTTCTTAACTGGATAGGCGAGAGTATCAGCGTATTTAAGGAAGACGCCGCCTTTTACTCAGGATTTACCGAAGTGCGAAAACCGCGCGTAATGGTTTTAATAGGTCCCACCGGAGTCGGCAAAACGACGACAATCTCCAAGCTTGCAGCGATTTACGGAATCGGAAACGATGAGACTCCCGCGATTGAAGTTAAAATGATCACAATCGACGCTTTCAGAATCTGCGCGAAGGATCAGCTTGAGCATATCGGAGCGATTATGCAGATTCCTGTTTCATGCGTTGACTCAAGGCAGGATTTAAGAAAGGAGATCGCGCTTTGCAGCGATGAAACAGACCTTGTTTTAATAGATACAATCGGCAAGAGCCCTAAGGACGCTTCAAAGTTAGGTGAAATGAAGGAAATTCTTGATGGAGCCGGAAGGGCCGCCGAGTATCATCTTGTGATCAGCGCCGGAACCAAAACATCGGATATCGAGGAAATACTGAGACAGTTTGAGCCATTTAACTACAAAGCGGTGATTTTAACAAAAATTGATGAAACGGACAGAATCGGAAATATAATCTCGGCGTTAGCTGAAAAAAATAAAAGCGTATCCTACATTACAGACGGGCAGGAAGTGCCTGTGGATATAAAAAGAGCGTCTGTAACGCGGTTTTTAATTAATTTGGAAGGTTTTAAAATAGACAGGGATAAAATTGAAGAACGTTTCCCCTCGGGAGAAGCTGAACAATTCAAATGGAGGTAGTATGATACTGCGTATCATATTCGATTATACTGCGCGACCATCCGGCCGCGCTAAATGGAGGTAGAATGATATGGAAGATCAAGCTGAAAAATTGCGCGAGATAATGAAACGCAAAAACGACGCTGGGACCGCGAAGACAGCTCAGCCTGTAAAGACAACGGTAAAATCAGCGGACAAAGCGCGTATTATTACAGTTACATCCGGGAAAGGCGGTGTCGGTAAAACAAATCTTTCCGTTAATATGGCGCTAGCGTTCGCGAGGTTAGGCAAAAAAGTTATAGTAATGGACGCCGATTTGGGCCTTGCCAACGTGAACGTTATGTTAAACATGATTCCCAAATACAATCTTTACCATGTTATTAAAAAACAAAAAACTATCAGGGAAATTCTTGTGGAAACGGAATACGGCATTTCGATTGTAGCCGGCGCTTCGGGGTTTTCTCAGATCGCGAATATGGGCGAAGAAGACAGAAAAGATTTTATCGCGGAGCTTGAGACTCTATCCAACGCCGACATAATCATTATCGACACAAGCGCGGGCGTGTCCAGTAATGTTCTTGATTTTATCGCCGCGGCTGATGACGCTGTGATTATCACAACCCCCGAGCCTACGGCGATCACAGACGCGTACGGTATTATCAAAATTATCGCTACAGAGTATGATTCTCTTAATATGGGTCTTAAGCTTGTAGTAAACCGGGCGAGGGGAGCTGCTCAGGCTAAGGGAGTCGCGGACAGAATGATAAATATCGCCGGTCAGTTTTTAAATTTAAAAGTTGACTATCTTGGCTTTATTTACGATGATTCTTCCGTTCCTCATTCCGTTTTAAGGCAAAAACCCTTTATGGTAATCGATCCAAAATGCAAAGCGAGCATCTGCGTTCAGCATATTGTAGAGAGGATGGATCGTAATAAAACAATAGCTGTTAAAGGATTCGGCGGCATGTTCCGCAAATTATTCAGCGAGCAAAAAACCTGACGATGAGGCGGTAAATGGCAAATATCAAATGGGGTGTTATCACCGCGGTTTTCGCTTTGCTTATTTCGATACTTTTTGGATTAATCGCAGGCGTAAGCGCGGGGCACATATTCTTAAGAGCCGTCATTTTTACTGTTTTATTTTTCGGAGCCGGGTTTGGTCTTCGTATAGCGATAAATAATTTTTTTCCGGAAATGTTAATTTCCGATTATGAATCCGCCGCGTCTTCAAGCGCCGAAAATAACGGTCCGCAGATTAATATAACAGTTGACAGCGCCGGAGAGTACGCTGTGCCTGAACTGTTTAAATCGTCAGGAGATTCAGGCGAGCTTGGAAACATAGAAGAATTGGTTTCCGGAGTTTTCGGCCAGATTAACAGATCGCGGAATAAAGGAGGCGCGAAACAGGCTTCTGAACAGTGGTTAAACGTTCCTGAGCCTGACAATGAACAAGGTATAGACCGAATAAATAAAACAGGTTATAATGACGCAGGTGGAGGGACCTCCTTTATAGAAACCAATGCTTATGAAAGTTTCTCCACAGCGGCCGCTAAGACGCAGGCGTTTGGAAAAACTCCAGCGTTTGAGAAAGCGCAGTTTACCCCGGATTTCGGAGAAGATGATTCGGAGCTGGGAGGTCTGCCGGATTTGGATATGATGGCGCGCGCTTTCTCGTCCGCCCCGGGAAGTCCGGTTCCTATGCAGCAGGCGCCTTCAACGCCGTCTTCGTCTGTAACGGAATTTATTCCGACGCCTGTTCCGGGAAACGGCGCGTTTTCACAAACAGCCGGAGTGTTTTCTACAGAGGATATGGATGCTAAAAAGCGTAATGTCGGCAATAAGCCTCAGACCTTGCAGGGTGATTTTGATCCCAAGCAGATGGCTCAGGGCATAAGCACGATATTGAGTAAATCTTAAAAAGGAAAGGCGGGTAACTACTTTGAGCCAAAAAGGCGAGATTTCCGGCGCGGAAAAAACCGAAGAAGAACTCTGGAAATTGTATCGCAAGAACCGGGACCCTTCGATTCGGGAAGCCTTTATAAAACAATACGCTCCTTTGGTTAAATATGTAGCCGGCAAAGTCGCTGTCGGCATGCCCAATAATGTTGAGTTTGACGATCTTGTCGGTTACGGGGTTTTTGGCCTTATCGACGCGATTGATAAATACGATCCTGATAAAAACGTAAAGTTTAAAACCTACGCCGTTACGCGAATAAGAGGCGCGATTTTCGATGAGCTGCGCCTGATTGACTTTGTTCCGCGGTCAGTGCGGCAGAAAACGCGCGAAATTGAGGCGACAATTTCATCGCTCGAGGCTCAGCTTGGCAGAACCGCCTCCGATCAGGAAATCGCTGGCGCTCTTGGAATAGACGAAAGCGAATACATGAAGGTTATTCAAAAAATCTCAGGCACATCGATAATTTCGCTTAATGATTTGTGGTATTCAGGCGATGATAATGATAAGGTTAGCATCGGCGAGAGTATTGAATCGCCTTCGAGCCTTAATCCTGATGTAATTGTTGTAAATGAGGAAATAAGGCGCGTTATTGTAGAAGCGATTAATGAGCTTCCCGATAAAGAAAAGAAAATACTTGTGCTTTATTACTACGAAGACCTTACTCTAAAGGATATCGGGCAGGTGCTGCAGGTAACTGAGTCCCGCGTTTCACAGCTTCACACAAAAGCGGTTTTGCATTTAAGGTCGAAACTGACTAACATAAGAAAAGGCATTGTATAGGAGGTTCCCCTCGTGGTTGATTTTGTCCAGCTGCAGGATATTGTTAAACAGCATCTGGAGCAAGACAGGGCAATACGATCCGTTGACGCGTCCGGTCCAACGCTTGAAGCCGCTGTTAATGAGGCCGCCACCCTTCTTGATACCAGTATCCGCCGTTTAGAATATGAAATAGTCGAAAGAGGATTCTCCGGTTTTATGGGCGCGGGAAAAAAGGACTGGGTAATCCGCGCTTATGAACGCGCTCAAGTTAAAAAGAAACAAAAACATGAACTGGAGATTCTCAGCGATGATGAAGCCAGCGTAGAAGTTATTCAGGATAAGAACGGGGACGCGTTTGTACAATGCTGGCCGGACGGCGTGTATTTAAAAGTCACCTCTCCTGTCGCGAGAGGTTCAAGGATTTATTCAGCTTTCGCGACACAGGAAATTTTAAGCAGACATATCGAAGAAAGTGATATTGATCATGATATGGTAGACCGCGTTGTTAACGCCGCGGAAGGTCTTTATGTAAAAGTCGCCGAGTACGAGCACAATTCCTTAAATGACAGCATGGCGTCAGTTGATGTTGACGATTCTGAAATGAAAGTGTTTGTGACAATTATGCCTCCGGGCGAAGGCGGCGCTGATATAACGGTCGACGCGTATAAAAGCCTTATGATACAGAATAGGGTATACCACGGAGTGCTTGAGGATGTTCTGGAAAGACTGGCGGACAGGCCTGTCTACAGGGAAAAGGTGGAAGTCGCTGAGGGTACAAAACCTGTAAACGGCAAAGACGCTTTTATGCGCTATAACTTTGAGACAGATCAGACAAAAATTCGCCTGAAAGAAGGCACAAACGGAAAAGTCAATTTTAAAGAGCTTAATATTATTCAGAATGTCGTGCAGAATCAGGTTCTTGCCGTAAAAATTCCGCCTGAGAACGGAATAGACGGCAAAACCGTTACGGGAAAAATTCTCCCCGCGAGGAGCGGCAATGACATTCCTCTTCCGCTTGGCACGAATGTGCGCGAGAGCGAAGACGGCATGTCGGTTGTATCTGACATCAACGGGCAGGTTATTATCGCCGGAGGAAAGGTTAATGTCGAGCCGATTTTGAATATCGAAGGCGATGTTAATTTAAAAACCGGAAACATTATTTTTCTTGGAACTGTCGTCATAACAGGCAATATCGAGGATGGATTCTCCGTTAAAGCCGCCGGTAATATCGAAGTTAAAGGAACTGTATCCAAAGCGGAACTTGACGCGGAAGGAGATATAATCATATATCAGGGAATTAACGGCAAAAGCGGAGGAAAGATACGCGCGGGAAGATCGCTGTGGTCGCGATTTATCGAAAACGCGAATGTAGAAGCCGGAAATATGGTTGTAGTCCAGGACGGCATTATCAATTCAAATATTGACGCAATTAAAAGCATCGCCTGTGTCGGCAAGCGCGCGAGCATAATGGGCGGGCGGCTCCGCGCCGGAGAGGAAATCAACGCGAAAGTTCTGGGCAACTCGACAAGCGGAACGGAAACTGTCTGCGAAGTTGGTTTTGATCCCCACAGTAAAATTGAGCTTGATCGCCTACAGACGATCAGGTACGCGTCCGAAGACGAGCTTGAAACGCTCAAGCTTGACGTGCAGACATTGATCAACACAAAGAAACAGCGCAAGTCCCTCCCCGAAGATAAGGAAGCGTACTTACAGGAACTTCTGGAACGCCGTCAGATACTGACAACTGAGCTGGCGAAGGCTCAGGATGGCATTCAGAAAATTCAAGAATATATGAACCAGATAACAATCCGCGGAAAGGTATCCGCCTCCACTAAAGTCTGGCCGGGCGTAAAGATTTGGATTCGCGATGTTAAAGAAGATGTCAGGCAGGAATATAAAGCAGTAACCTTTGTTCTTGAGAACGGGCTTATCCGCGTTTCTAAATACGAAGAACCCGATGAACTCACGAAGAAGGGGCTAGATGGCTATAACTCCAATTGATCTTCAAACTTTGTTTACTCAGGTTGATAAAGTCGGCCGCGCTCAAGCCGCCGAAAGAGAAGGGCAGGCGCTTCATCAGTCAATGCAGGGCGTCGCTATTCAGCGCAAAACAGACGAGCATGTAAGACAGGTAAATGAGGCGCAGAACACTGGAGAAGGCCCTGATAAAATAAATGATAACTCAAAGAAGCAAAGCCATGACGAAAAAAATGAAAAAAGAAAACAGGCTGATAAAGATTATGAAGAAGATGAAGACAATCGTCCTGTAATCAAGGATTTAAACCTTGGAAACAAAATTGATATCAGCTTTTAACGGAGTTAAAACGGTGCCCTGATGAATATTTTAACAATAGCCGCGATAATCTGCGTCGCTCTTAACCTGTTAAGTTTTTTTTATTTAAAATGGTACGTTAAAAAACGCACGACATTCACTGAGTTAGATGATCGTCAGGCTGAACTTTCGCAGAGCCTTAAGCAAAGCGGAATGTTAATCGCCGAAATCGACAGCATCACAGACAGGGATTCGCAGCTTATTGAAGACAGGATTAATAAATTAAAAGAAATTTTGCGCGATGTTGATAAACGCGTCGAAACTTATGAAAAAGAACTTGAAAATTTTTCCCGGATAGAAGAGAGGATTAATAAAAACGCTCCAAAAAATGAAACATTATATACAAGCCTTGGAAGGGGAATTCGCGCGGCTTTTACCGAGACGGAATTTTTATCCGTAAATGAGACATTTATGCCGCCTTCTCCGGCGGATAATTCGCAAAACGCGCCCCAAATTAAAAGCGTTAAAATGCCGGTATCTGATATTCCGGCGAAGGAAACGCCTGCTGAAAATCCTCAAAAAGTTTTGACCGGAACGCCTTCTAAAAAACAATTACGCGGTTTTATTGATAATCTCGCGAACGAAGGACTGCCTCCTGAAGAAATCGCAAAACAGCTTAATATCAGCGTGGCTGAAGTTAATCTTGCGATGAACCTCCGCCGCAAAAACTGACCTTTTTAACATAATTTGTATTAATTAATGTCCGCGTGATTTAAACTGATTCCGGTTAAAATTTCGCGTAATAAATTAAAATTTATTTTTATAATCCGGATTTATATACTATAATTATATAAGATAAATTTTATTTAAGGTTTTACGTTATGGAAATTAAAGTTAGTATAAAAAAGTATAATTTCGCCCTGTTATTATTTTCGCTTTTAACCGCTGTTTTATCCGCGCAGACAGGTTCATCCTCGTCAAATTTGTCTTATTGGTCTTTAAACGCGGGCGTAACCAACAGCTTTATTGATGTGAACGGAAGCTCTTTTGGACTTATCGCGGAACCAAGGTTCGATCTTCCATATAACCTTATGATTGGCAGCAAAAACGGAATAAATTTCAGCACAGACAAAATTATCACGCTCGAAACGCAAATTTATCTGCGCTGGAATTTTCTGCGCGTTCCATCCGGTTCCGCGTCCCCGCGGCGGTCGCTGGATTTCTTTATTCAGGGCGGCGCCGGTTTTATTGGAGCGTTAAACGGGCCTGATTATATACCCAATCATAATAATATTATTCATTCGCGGTCTTCTCTGCTTGGCGATTTTTCTTTAGGGCTTACAATTCCTCTTCCGTCCATGTGGCAGATTGAGCCTTCTTTCAGGGGAGGTTATCCATTTATCTGGGGATTCGCTTTAACCGCCGGTTACAAATTCCCGCTTGGGCGCGAAATTACGCGCGAAACAGTGCGCGAAGTTGAAACGATTCGCGAAGTGGAAAGAGCGCAGGAAGTTATTGTAAGAACCGAATACATCGAGGTTATAAACAGGCTGATGATAACGCAGATTGAATACATACTTTTCGCTGGCGATATTTCCGCGTACAACGTGAACCTTGACTCTGACGCGAGATCGCTTAACGATCTTGTTATAAACGAAGTTGTTAAAATGCTTTTGGATAATCCCGATCTGCGCGCGAATATTGAGGGACACGCGAACCCGGTAACAGGAGACCCTGACGAAGTTCAAATTCTTTTCGCGTTAAGTTCCAACCGCGCTCATGAGGTCGCGCGCCTTTTGCGCGAAAGAGGCGTAAGCGAAGAACAGATGGTTGTTGTCGCCTTTGGCGCCGGAAAAGTTCTTACGACCGATCGTCTTCACTGGAACATGAATAGAAGAGTAGAAATTATTTTATATCAAACAGAAAGAAATCAATAGGAAATAAATATGAAAAAAAACCATAAGATGAGCTTTTTTCAAAACTCGGTTAGTTTTTCAAAAAGCTCTCGTAAAACCGTCCAAACAGCCGGTTTTACTTCAAAATCTAAGGTTGCTTTTTCAAAAGCT
>JGI24695J34938_10000552_pt1 | contig 36171 bp, 34 predicted proteins | sample TergutCo191P3_FD_34938 | JGI IMG/M metagenome (IMG submission 34938)
TTTTGAGATACTGGCATTTCAGAACCATCACCATAACATATACAAACACTAGTAATTGTTTGTTTTCCACCAACAGTTTGATAAAATATTGGTTGTCTTGCGGTATTTACAATTTCGTTTTGAAAATTTTTATTTAATGTAAAATTTAACATAAATTCCCTTCTTAACTAGTTCTTTTTTGGTATAATCTGAACTGATTGCTGAGCCTGTAAAGAATAAATAGGATCACCATTTGGCGCTTTTTTATTATCTAATTTTACAACATTGAATATATTTTGTATTAATTTTATTTTAGAACCATCATCAAGTGTGTATTCCGAATGAGGTTCTTTTTTTTCAACAATTTCCATCAGTGTTCCTTCTTCATTTGTTGATGTGCCATCAGGATTTAAAAAAGGAATTATTAATTTAGCTGCCATACTATCTCCATTTTCATTATATATTGAAATATAAGACTTATTTAATTATGATTCAAGTAATTATATTATTGTGGTATATTAATTATTATTGTATTATATTAATGCCAATACTCATGAATATTTGTTTCCAAATATAAATTCTACAGTTCATCTCTACCTGTTAAATACGGTTTATTAAAGGGGATGATTATTTAATGGATTTTAATTCACTTTTTATTATATTACTTGATAATATTAATTTTTCATATTCATTATTTTCAATTTTCTCTTCAATTATTTTAGAAATGCCTTTTTCATTTATTATACATGGAAGACTCAACGCAACATTATTTATGCCATATTCGCCTTTAATTTGGCAACTAACACATGTAATTATATTACTATTGTTTAATATAGAATTAATAATAAAACAAACGCAAGTCGCAATTCCATAATGGGTACGTCCTTTATTCTTAATTATTGAAGTACCCATTGAAATAACTTCTTTATGAATTTCCTGCTTAATATTATCGTTAAAAGGTATGTTCTTTTCTAGTAAATAGTCGTTAATATGAATACCTGATATTGTTAAACTGCTCCATAATGCAACTTGAGATTCACCGTGTTCAGCTATTATTTTTGCATTAATTTGGTTTTTATCAATTTGATAATTATCTGCGATTATGCTAATAAATCTTGATACATCAAGAATACAGCCGGTTCCAATAACAAATTCTTTATTAAGTCCAAGCCATTCAGAAATTTTATATGTCAATATATCAACAGGATTTGTGACTACCAGTATTATACCTTTAGTATAATATTTTTTTATTTCATCTGTAACAGATCTAATTATTTTAGTATTATCATTAATAAGATTTAGCCTTGACTCATTAGGCTGACGATTACGCCCGGCAGTAATAATTATTAAATCACTGTCTTTTATATCAGAAAAATCTCCGCAAATTATATTTGAAACTCCAATATTTGGAAGCCCATGCCGTATGTCTAGTACTTCAGATTTTGATTTCTCATAATTAGTGTCAATTAAGATGATATTTTCAGAATATCCATTTAACATAAGTGAATAAGCAATTGATGAGCCAACATAACCTGAACCAATTATAGATATATTTTTGAATACTTTATTCATTTTTTTTCTTATATATTATATGTGTAATTATTTTATATTATGTAATATTTTCTTGACATTTCTCTTATTAAATCATGTCCGTCCCATACAAGAGAAAAATCCATAGATGAACCTATTGGCACAACACGATCAATGCCGTGCGGCTTCTTTTCTTTTAAAAAACATTCAATTTCATCTTTAGTTAATCCATAATATGTTAGCGTTTGAAATTTTTCATCACATATTGCAATTATCTCATCTAATTTACTTATATTATATTCAAAGAAAAAACCGCTGTTATATTTATAGTCCATAATATTATCAGAAAGGTCATCTAATTCTAATCGCGTTATATAATTATTATTTAATTCACAAGAACATACATCAATATTTGCAGCTGCTTTATATAAAGCTGACAATTTTCCAACAGCTTGTACTGCGGATAATTGATATTTATCTGTAACAAGACTATTTATATTATTCCAAAACACTTTTTTTGCTTTAGAAATATCATTTCCTATCCAAAATAATATTCTTGGTGATGTACATGCATTTTGATCACTTAAATATGTATCATTATAAAAATTTTGCGATATTTTTTGTTTATTCTCTTCTTTTAAATATAAATCTGCATTAATAACAGCGGCGGAATATCTGTCTGCAAATGTAATTTCATAGGCTCTGGGTTTTATCGGCGATAAACGTAAATTCGCAATAGTTTTATCACCACCCCAAATAACTCGAATATTGCAATTTTTAGATAATTCATCCGATATATTTTTATTAATTGGATATTTAACCATACAAATATATGGGTATAAATATTTATAAGAATTGTTAATTAACTCATTAATAATATTAACTAAGATATTAACTTGTTGGAAATCCTTGCTTGGCAAGCGGACAATATTAGCATTACCGGCAAGGAGTCCTGCAACAAGACTAAAAGCAAAATTTATTGCGACATTCGAAGGCGCAATATGGAAAATAATGCCTCGTCCCAAGCGAGTATTTAAATCATCATATTTATTTTTTTCAATCATTAATGAAGCCTGTCTAATCCAGAACGCAAATGTTACTATATCAGAATATTCTTTTTCTGCCATAAGTCTTTTAGAAAGATCATTTAAAAATGAGATAACTTCATTTGAAAAAGGGGGAAGGGGAGCAGCATTACTTATATTTTCTATACTGCCTGTTAATACTGAAAGATTATTTAAATTGTTCTGCATAAGTATCGCTGCAACCTCTTATCTCTGCGTTTTTTAATCTTCCTGTAACTTCGAAATATTTACCATTACGTCCGCATGGGCAATCATCTTCGCCAAGAATAACACCTTCGTCTTCTGTTAAAAGAGAATGACCCGGATACGATTCCGGTAAAACTGATACAACCTGAATTATTCCTTTCTCATTTTTGTCGCAAATAGAAAAATCTTTATATCTGCGTGTGATTACATCAGAAAAAATACTGGAATGTAAATTACCATTTTCACATTCCATATAAATTGTGCCTGTTTGTTCTACCATACCATAATAATCATGAATATTTTTTTGTTCAATTCCAAATGCCTCATTTAATTTTAATTTATAAATATCTTTAGAAACGGATTCAGATATTAATTTTTTCCAACCGCCCCCATGTATCATTATTCCTTTTGAGAGATCCATTTTATAATTATTATTTTGAAACTCTTTATATAGATGCTGCCAAATCATAAAAGTAAATCCAAAAATAAGAATATTTTTATTTTTATGTTTTTCAAGAAATTTATTTATATTGTCAATATCAAGCTTCATATCATCATCAAGCGCGTATACTTTATCTGAAGCAAATATAGAAAACCCCAAAATACCTGCGCCTCTTGCGGAAAACATTGAACGATCTTTTATCACTGACGGACTGTCAATTACAAGCATGGGCATACGCGCAGAACCAGTAAAATCCGATACAATTTTAACGAGAGTTTTTTGCTGATTTGCCGCTGTAACTTTATTAAGATATATCTTTGACACAGCCTGTCCTGTTGTGCCGGATGAGGTAGTTATCTTAAATATTTCTTCATTACCAATACTTTTTAACTCCATATCCTTAAATAAACTAACCGGAAGAAACGGGAGTTTACTATAATGATCAATTTTATTCGGTATATAACCTGTCATATCAATCATTCGTGAGTATGGCTCGCAAGTTGACTTATGTTTTTCTGTTAAGCTCAACAATCTTTGAGTTAGTATTTCATCTTTATCATTTTTTTTTAATGAAAAAGGAGATATCTGCGCTATCTCATCAAATGTCATTAATTAGTTTCCAATTCAGAATATAGAATTTTACCTGATTCATTACGAGGTATGGCTTTAATTGCTACTACGTTAAACGCCGCTCTGTTTAATCCTGTTTTTTCTGAAAGAAAAGATGTTATTGCTGAGCCATACTCTTGATCTGTAATAAACACTTTCATTTTATCATCTACTCCGCCGCAGGCACAATCTATATTTTGGAATGACGCTTTAATCATTCTTTCAGTTTCATCAAGGTTTACCCTGCTGCCAAATATTTTTAAAAATCGTTTTTTTCGTCCGGCAATATAATAAAAGCCATCTGCATCACGTTTTGCCATATCACCTGTTATTAGAGTACCGCCCCATTCATCTCCTTTAGATAAATCGCAGCCATGCTCTGCGTAACCCATAGTTACATTATCACCTTTATAAACAAGCTCTCCAACAATTTCTGAATCTTTTATTATATTTTCATCAACATCAATTAATGAAAATTCTCCACCCGGGATTGCAATACCCATACTTCCATATTTTTCCAATGCTTTATCATAAGGAAGATATGACATTCTTGCTGTAGCTTCTGTCTGCCCATACATAACAAAAAATCTTTTACCATTTTGTTCTGCATATTCAGCGAATTTTTTATGTAATTCAGGTGATAGCTTGCCTCCGGCTTGAGTCATAGTCCGCAACGATGGAAGATTCATTTTTAAAAAACGCAACTTATCAAGCATTTCATAAGTATACGGAACACCGCCAAATGAAGTTGCTTCGTTATCTTTAAATTGCTGCCAAAATTCCTTTTGCATAAGTGTTTTTTTTGTAAGTATAATTGACGCACCTATAAATAAATGACTGTTAATAATAGAAAGACCATAAGTGTAATTCATTGGCAGGGTAGTGATAGGACGCTCTGTTTCATTAAGTTCAAGATATTCAATTATTGATTTTATGTTAGCAAGAATATTTTTATAACTTTGACGCACAAGTTTTGGGCTTCCTGTAGAACCTGAAGTAGTAAGCAAGAGCGCAAGATCGTCATGAAGAGCGTACTCACGGTTATATTCTGTTTTTAATAAGATATAATCCCACGCTGAATAAATCTGTTCATATTTAAAGTTATCTGAAATATGTTTTGGAACCCATAAATAATCTGGTTTATAGTTTAATAAAAGATCGTTAAGCATATCTGTATTTAGTTCAATATCAAGCATTACAGGTACAATGCCATTATTGATAAATGTTATGTAACCCAGAAGAGAGCCTTTTTCGTTTGAACATAAATTGAATACTAGTGAACGCTTATTTATTATATTAAATAATTTATCACATTCACACTGTAAGTCTTCATATGAAGATTTACTTCCGTATTCATCAATTAATAAAATATTATATTTAAATGAATTTAAATTCCACATATTTTCTTATTTCCTATAATGCTTTGATTGCTTTTTTTATTCTTTTCAAGCCTTCAACAATATTATTTTCAGATGTTGCATAGCATAAACGAATGTATCCTTCACCGCTTGCTCCAAAATCAGTACCTGGTAATAATGAAACATTTGCTTTTTCCAGTATATAATCTGCAAAAGCTTTACTTGTCATTCCAGTTTTTGTTATATTTGGAAACACATAAAATGCGCCTTTAGGATATAAACATGAAATCCCACTTATCTCATTTAACCCATTTACAAGTAAATCTCTTCTTTTGCGATATATCTCTCTCATATCCATAACAGGTTTTTGATCTCCTGTTAACGCCGCAATTCCTCCTTCTTGAATGAATGGGCTTACACAACTAGAAATTGTCTGTACAACTAATCCCATTTTTTCAATAAGATGCCGAGGACCTATAACATATCCTAAGCGCCATCCAGTCATTGCATATGTCTTGCTAAACCCATTAGCAATTATCGTTCTTTCATTACAGAAATCCATAATAGATGGTGAATAAAAATTATCTTCTGTATATAATAATTGATCGTAAACTTCATCGCTATACAAATATAAATTATATTTTTCAGCTAATTTGAATATATCTTCTTGTACCTTACGCGGTATTATAGATCCAGTAGGATTGTTTGGAGAATTAATAATTATCATTTTAGTCTTATCTGTAATAGATTTCTCTATATCATCTACAGACATGCTAAATTCATTTTCTTCTTTTAATTTAACACGAACGCCGCATACGCCAAGCAAATTTAGAACTGACGTATAAGTAGGGAAACAAGGATCTGATATAATAACTTCATCCCCAGGATTTGCTATACATTGTACGGAGTTATATATGCTGCTGTTTGCGCTTGGAGCTACAAGCACCTGAGAAATATCAGGGGTGAATCCTCTGGCATTTTTAACATATTCGGAAATAATTTTTCTAAAATCTAATACACCCATAGAGTCTGTATAATGTGTTTTTCCTGCATAAATTGCATCACAACATGCTTTACTGATATGCGTGGGGGTATCAAAATCAGGATCACCTATTTCAAAATGTATTATTTTTTTTCCTTGCGCTTCCATTGATTTAACTCTAGAAAGAAGTTTAAACATAGGTTGCCCTTCAACACGCAAAGCTGCATTTGATAAAAACATATTAATTACCTCATATCTTTATATTATATTTGAGTAATATTTCTTTTCCCTTTTGATATGATGAAAAATCAATAATATCATCGGTTTCCATCATTATATTAAATGCTTCTTCTAGTCCTGCTATTAAAGACATATGACCAACAGAGTCCCAATTTACAATTGCTTGATATTCAAGTGTATCAAGCTGTTCTTGTTTTAATTCAAATAAATCGATAAATACGTTATCATATTTTTCTTTATCACTCATTTTTATTCTCCAAAATATTAATTAAAAATTTTAATCAAGCGGTTCAATTATCATTTCTTTTAAAAATAAATCACGATCCAGAAAAGGAGATTGATCCTCAAGAGGTCTGTTTACAAGGCGTTTTTTACTGTTCATAGCAGCTGATACTGATAAAAAATTCTGATCACTAACACACATAACCTCGCATACAACAGGTCCATCCATTTTTATTACGTTTTTAATTTTTTCATTAAGTTCGTTATTGTTATTTATACGCACATACGATAAATTAAACGAATTAGCAATTTTTTCAAAATCAGGAAAATCAATACCGCTTTGCGAATCACATCCTATAAGACGCCTAAATGAAGTTTTTTGCATAAATCTAATAGATGAATAACCATTATTATTCATTATAAATAATTTTACCGGCAAATTTCTTGTGGATAATGTTTGTAGTTCCTGTAAATTCATCATTATCGAGCCATCACCTGTAATAGCCGTTATAATACCTTCACATGCAAATGCAGCCCCAATTGCTGCAGGCAATGAATAACCCATTTCTGCCTGCGCTCCTGATGTTATAGAACGCTGATTTTCTTTTATTTTTATTGAAGCAGGCACAATAAAGACAGAATTACCAGCGTCACTTAAAATAGTCGCATTTAATGGCAATCCATATGAAAGTGCGTCTACAAAATTGTACATGTTTATTCTTTCATCATTATTATTATTTTCTTTATTGCAAATATTTGCCGGATATGTTATTTTCCAATATAAACATTTTTCCTGCCAATTTTTATGCAAATTAACAGGTGTTCTTTGATTAAGCACTTCAAAAAATGATTTAGCATCAGAATGTATAAAATGATCTATCCTAATTGTGTTCTTGGAATGTTCGTCTCTATCAATATCTATTACTATTCTCTGCGCTTCTCTGGCAAATTTATCATATTCATAGCCTGTAGTATTAACAGATAATCTGCTTCCTATAGATATTAATAAATCAGAATTAGCAACAGCGAAATTTCCAGCACGTGTAGCGCCAAGCATTCCTATCATACCAATAGATAATGGATGATCTGTATCAATTAAATCATGACCTAAACGCGAATAAGTAATAGGTAAATTGAATTTTTCCGCGAATATTTTAAGTTCATTTATCGCACCGGACAGTCTTACGCCATTGCCGATAATTAAAACAGGTCTGTCAGATTTATCAATAGAAGATAATACAAATTCTACATCATTCTCTGTTATAACAGGTTTTTTTACCAAATCCGGTACAAAACGATTTGATTTTTCTTCATCAACCATACAATTTTGTATATCCATTGGTATATCCAGCCAAACAGGTCCTTTTCGTCCTGTTCTTGCAATGTGCAAAGCTTTATCAATTTCATATACAACTTCATCAGGATTATTAATCATGACTGCGTATTTTGAAATAGGTTTTACTAACGCAATTATATCCGCTTCCTGTCTTCCCATTTGCCTTAGAGAAACATTACTATTATGAACAGTTTGGTTTCGCGCCGCTTGTCCGGAAATAAAAACGCATGGAACAGAATCCTGCCAAGCATGTAATAAAGCAGTTATTGCATTTGTACCTCCGCATCCTGTTGTAACTATACAAGCTCCAAGTTCCTCATTGCATTTTGCATATGTAAGCGCAGCCATGCCGGCAGCCTGCTCATGATGCATTGATACTGCAGTTAATTCGGTTTTTCTTGCAAGAGCATCGGTTAAAAACATACAACCTGTTCCGGGAACAAAAAAAACATGCTTTACACCTGCATCATAGATTCTGTTTATTAAATAATCTGACATTCTCATAAAACAATACCTTTTATAATCATATTACATCCCTCCATCTACACGCAAGACTTGACCTGTAATAAAAGAAGACAGATCAGATGCCAAAAATAAAACAGGACCTGCGATTTCTTGCGTATTCCCTGTGCGTTTCATAAATGTATTAGAAATAACCTTTTCTTTAAATTCAAGCGATATTTTATCAGACATATCTGTTTCAATAATTCCAGGCGCAATAGCATTAACTCTTATTTTATATGAAGCGAGTTCACGTGCAAGCCTTCGTGTTGCTCCGATAAGAGCCGCTTTACTAGAACTATAATCTAATTGATTTTCTCCATCTATCGCTGTAATTGAAGAAATATTAATAATATTTCCACCTTTTTTCATCATAATCCTGACTATATATTGAGTAAGCGCCATTTGTGCAAAGAAATTTATCTCAAATAGTGATTTCATTTTTTCAATTGATGTCATTAAAAATGATGAAGGATCACCTATTATTCCTGCGTTATTAACAAGAATATCTATAGTTTGTTTTGATGAAAACAAATCTTTAATTTTTACTTTCATGGAATCATAATCATTCAAATCAAAGCAAAAAGGCGTTATTTTCACATTATGAGATTCTGATAATTGCTCAATCTCTGAAAGAAATTCCGGCGTTTCCGCTCTTGCATGAGCATATATATCAGCTCCATTTTCTGCAAATATTTTAAGTATCGCTCTCCCTATTCCCTTTGCGGAACCAGTTATTATTGCGGTTTTTCCTCTAAGCATTTAATACCCTTCTATAATTATTTATGCTTAATGAATACATATTCAACATGATTTACAGCATACCCAAGCAACTCATCTACTCGTATAATTGCAGGATTATTGGATGACACATAACCTGATATTTTCTTTATGCCTTGATTTAAACATTCAAATAAAATATTATAAGCTAAACTTATTCCAAAACCTCCATTTGAATATTTTTTATATATACCAATTAAAAACGGATTAGCAATATGTTTTTCCATTTTCTTTAATATAAAAAACCCTACCGTCGCATTTCTAAATACAACTTTATAAGCAACAGATCCCTTTTCCATTTCATCACTTATCCAATTTTTATATCTTAATGCCGCAGCTTCTTTAGAAAAAAACGAATCGTTATACACTCTATCTGAATTAAACATACCATTATCAATTTCTTTAAACAATTCTGCTACATCTTTATCATCCATAGGCAGGCAAGTAGTTTCAAATCTTCTTGTATTTTTTGCAATATTAATTCTAGGTTCGCTTAAATCATGAGTTAAATTCAACATACATTCTACAAAACAATAACCATTATCCTGAAGCTTCTGCATTAACTCAGGTTTATTAACCGGTAGTTTAACAACATTGTATTGTTTTTCTGCCTTCAAAATATCATTAATTACTTCTTCTGTATCATTATTTTCAATATTGAATTCTACTGTATCTACACCAAGGTTTCTTTTTTCCCAGAATGCATCAATTACTTTCAATTAAATGCTCCTATACAAAATATTGTTATAAAATAATATTTAAAAACCTATATTTATTTCCATGTTTCTGTAATAATTTTAATTTGCTCAAGAGTTGTATTATTATTAATTCCATTTGAAGTATAATTATTAATTACAACGCCTTGTCTTTTTAAATAAATATACCCAATTAATACTGCCATTTCATCATTCGCAAAAATAAAAAAATTACAAATTATAAGATTGTATATTATATTATTAGCAATTTCAAACACATTTAGTCCTTTATTTTGGCCATCATTTATAACAGATTTTACTTTCTCAACAATTACTCTTAATGAATTACAATTTAATGTTTTATTAACTTTTCCAAATAAATGTCTTTTTCTTAATAATGTAAAATATATAGATTGTATTTTATTTTCTAAATCATCCGTAAATGCCATATTATCTGTTATTTACCTATAATATCATTTATTTCAGGCATAATATCAATTGGATATCCTAATTCATCTAATAATTTATCAATTTCGTTTAATTGCATTAGATTTTTAACAGTCGCGTTTCCATCAATTTTTCTGCATATTAAAATATTACCAAAATCAAGTGTTTTAATTAGTTCTTTTATATGACTAGTTGTAATCATTTGATATTCGAATTTCTCGATTGCCAGAATAAAATCACTTAAAAGTGATTTATGCATATGCGTTAACGCCTCATCTTTTAGTAATATTGTTTCAGGAAAATTACGTAAAGTAAGCAATAAATAAAAAAATTCTCTGATTCCCCATCCTTCGCTTTCAAGAGGTATTTTAATATCATTATCTGATCGTTTAAAATATATTTGTACTTGAGCGCGTTTTGGATCATATTCAATATCAACATCAGAAATTTCAGGATAAGCTTTAATAATTTCATTCTTAATTAAATTAAACTCACCATCTTCACTTTGTTTTATCTCATATAGCGAGTTGCATAAATATTGATTTAGAAATGATGAATTATGCGGTAAAAGCTGACGTAATTCGTTAAGAGGACGTAAATGTTCTGTATTATTATCTTTTTCCTGATCTATTATTTTTAAAACATTATTAGTCTGTAATTTTGGAAGTAATAAGTTAACGACATTATTATATAGATTATTATTTTTTGAAATACTATTTCCGTTTACATGAATTTGGGGTAATACTTGCACACTTTTACCGGATTTACGTATAATTTTTGAATATTTTATTTCTAAATGTGTATTCTTTATTAATTCAATATCATTTTCATTGTTTAAAATTGAACAAATATTATCTTTTTCAATATTGCTCATTTCAAATGTGCCTTCTATTCGAACCTGAATACTCTGGTCTTTTCTTTTATTATAAGGTATTATTTCTTCCGCGGGAATATTCGCATTATTATTACTTAATAAAAAATGAATAGCTTCCAATAATGTCGATTTTCCTGTACTGTTTTTACCAATTAAAACATTCATCCCATATTGAAACGAAACGTCAACATCTAGAAATAAACGATAATTTTTTAATTTTAATTGTTTTAAATACATTACTTTTAACCTCGGTATATTTTATAAAAAACTTTTGTAATATTTTTGCTTGTTTAAAGTTCTATTATATTTACAGCTTCCCTGACAACAAATAATTGCCGCCCTTTAACCTGATCAAATATTTTACCAATATATAAACCTAATATTCCCAGTACAAATAAAATCATTCCGCCAACAAACCATATAGAAAAAACAGTTGTCGTATATCCCGGTATTTGGATGAACCCTATTAATCTAGCTATAATATTATAAAACGCTAATAAAAAAGAAACAAATGAAATAAAAAACCCAACCGCAACCGTCCATCTTAATGGTTTATTACTATTTGACAGTATTATATCAAAAGCAAGCTTCGCTAGCTTCATAAAAGAATATGTAGATTTCCCTTCAAGGCGTTCTCCATGTTTAACATCTATCATACATGATTTAAAACCTAAATACCTTATAAGAGAGCCAAAAGAACGAGCGTATTCTTTCATTTTATTATATTCATCTACTACCTTTGAATTATAAATACCAAAATTAGCGGTATTATCAGATTTTATACCGCTTAGACTGCCAAGAATGTTCCTAAATAATTTTGAGGTTGCTCTTTTAAAGAAATTATCTTTTCTCTTTGTTCTTTGAGCGTAAACAATATCCCAACCTTCATTAGATTTTTGGTAAAGATTAGGTATCTCATCCGGTCTGTCTTGCAAATCGCAATCCATTACTACTACCCATTCACCTTTGGCATATGATAATCCTGCGGTAATCGCGTAATGCTGACCAAAGTTACGGCTTAAGTCTAATCCCTTTACACGCTGATCTCTGCTGCATTCGCCAATAATCGCTTCCCAAGAATTGTCTGGCGAAGAATCGTTTACAAGAATAATTTCATAATTATCAGTTATTTTAGAAAGATTTTCATGTAACTGGTAGACTAGTTCTGATACTATTTTTTCTGCCCGATAAACAGGCGAAACTATTGATATATGAAGTTTATTTTCCATGTTTTACAACCTAACTGTAACAATAATGCCAATAATAATTAATACAAGCCCTAATATTTTTCCTATAGTAAAAGTCTCATTTAGAATAAATATCCCTAAAATAAATATAATTGCGGGAGATATACTCATAAACGGATAAGCCGATGTAATCTCAAATTTAGTCATTGCCATTGTCCAGAAAATAGAAGCTATAAATGCGCTTATAAATCCTGAAAGTATAAATGGGTCAAATAATAATTTTAAATAGCAAATAACTTTATTAAGAATATTTCCTTCTATCATTGTCCATCCAAGATTTATTATTCTCCATTTTAAAATAATTTGTCCATAAACTGTAAACAAAATAGTTCCAATTATATATATATATCTCATAATTAATCTTCTATTATTTTCTTGCAATAACGATAAAACCGGAAGTTATATTTTTTCCCATTGGATGTTTTATTAATAAAAAGTCAAGAAATTTTAACGGGAAAGTTATTAACATAATAATTAGATGCAATATTAAATATAATGGTTTAATACCAAAAGAAAGCAATATAGCAAGCCATTCCTGAAAAACCCAAAGAAATCCTGAAGTTGGCCCTTGAGCATCACGTAATTCAAGTATTTTAAAGTCTTTAAATAATATTTTTAATCCTTCTATTGTTCTTCTAGAAAAATCATATGGTGAAGCGTGAAAACCTTGCATGAAGGGAAAAAAGCAATATATGACACCGTCTTTTTTTAATATTCTATTAAATTCAAGAACCGCTTCTTCTGGAAACGGTACATGTTCTAAAACAGCGCTGTTAATAATAACATCTACCGATTCATCTTTAATTGGTAGATTTGATAAATCGGCAGTTAAATCTACATTTTCATATTTATATATATCGATATTTGAAATATTTTCGCCTAAATTAGTATTTCCGCTGCCAATATTTAGCGCAATACTATTATCTCCCTCCCCAGTAATAAATTTCTTAATAAATCTTCTTAATCTTAAGTTAAATGGGTAAACAGGGCTTATTAGAGTAATTAAAAAATTATAGAATTTTGAAAATCGTTTAAACTTATATTTTATTTTATCCAGGAAATCAGTTACATTTCCTTCATTATATGAGACAAAATAGTATTTATTTTCATCTGTTTTATTTGATGCGCTATAACTAAATAAACTACCGCACGCGCAAATTATTTTATTATCGATAAACACTAAATTATTATTTTTGCATTTAGGGCAGATTAATAGTTCTCTTTTTATTTCTTTGGACATGTTATTCAATCCACATTAAAACTATTTCATCTATCTTTACATACTCAAATTGGGTATTATAAATAAATATTTCAACATTATCAGTTTTTTGCTGAAGCCAGAACTCTATTTTATTTTCTCCAGATACTAACATATTTTTTATTAATGGAATATCTGTATTTCCAAAATCAGCATATATTCTTATATTTAAATATTCATCACTTTCTAAATATTCACAATTAATGTATAATTCATATTTTCCTTTGTCTAATGTCCAATAAGGACCAAATATAAATCCATTTTTTTCAATATTAATTATATTGTCAGTATTACTTTTTACAAATTCATTTAATGCTAGATATGGTAATAAATTCCTTTTTCCTCCTTTTTCTATTTTATTTTTTTCAATAATATTATAATTGAATACTATAATATAAAAATTATTTTTTTCGTAAATTTCTTCCGGCTCTCCATATGTATCATTAAATCTCATATCATTTTTATAAATTTCATATTGATCTTTTGATAATAATAAAAATGTTCTTCCAATATTATATTCAGGTTGATAATATCTTTTTGAAGTTAAATGATAGAACGGAGATATTGGATATAATTCAGGCCAAATAGTAACTGCAACTATTTCTGGTTCAAAATTAAAAAAAACTGAATATTTATAAGCATTCCAATATGTAGCATAGCCAAATTTTAAATCTTTTTCTAATAAAAACGATTTTAATTCATTGTTTTCTTTAATAATATTTATATAATTTTTATTAAACGCTATCTTTGTACCAGTATTTAGATTGGTTAAAAGATAAAATGTTAATATTGTAACAGTTATAAAACATAAAAATATATTTTTTTTTATTAAATATTTATTTAAATAATAACTACTCAATATTATTTGAAAAATCATAGATATCTGAAAATATCTTATAGAAGCAAAATCAATTGCTAGTTTATCTGTCATTATAAATAATACAAATATAATTAAAAGTGATAACCAAGAAAATACGATTAACCTTTTAATAAATATATTTTCTGAAGTATATTTTTTTGTTAATAATATAGGTAAAATAAACATAAATGTAAAAAATAAAAAATATTTTAACATATATATAATGCCAGATAAAGAAAATAATTTTACACTATTCCCTATTCCAAAAAGGAACAATAACCAGCTGATTGTATTTTTTATTGTCTCAAAAATATTATTAATATCAGACCACGATCGAATAAATAAATCAGTAGAGTCTGAATTAAAATAACTATTTGTAATAACAAGACGAAATATAAAAAAACCAATAATTATAGAAACGAAAATAAATAAAATCCATAAAAAATATTTTTTTAAATCTTGCGATATTTTTTTTAATGATTCATTATTATTATCAATAATGTAAACAAGAGTAAATGAACCCACAAGTGGAATAATAATTACTCCTATATTACGAACTCCACTTACACAAGAAATACAGCTTAGAATACAAAATATTATTAAATGTTTCTTGTTAAATTTAAAATCTTCATTAACAGAAAAGGTTGCAAATAAAAATATTAATAATGTTAGTATAGCACCATTGCAATATGCAGCTTGCGCAAACATATTTTCAAGATAATAATTCGATATGAATGAAAATAATATTGCACCATAAATTAAATAACTTTTATTTTTAAAAATATACTTATCATATATTATTAAAATTAATAAAAATAAAATTGTTTGAATAAACACTGATATACAACGCAATAATATTTGATTTTTTATAAATATTGATAAAAATATCATAGGAATATTTATAAAAAATGTCCATACATCATTTACATAAACCCATTCCTTTGGAAAAAATTGCTTTGAGTGAATTTGTTCTCTTGCTAATAAATTTGCTGTTGCTGTATCGGAATTGAAGAATGATATTGAACCATTAAAAATAAAATGAATGATTATAACTACACCAAATATAAGAAAAAAAACAAAAATATATTCCCATACATTTAAGGACTTGATATTTTTATAAAAATTATTAAAAAACAGACTGTTTTTTATTATTTTTTTATAAAATTTAATTATAATATTAATTATATCAAGTTTAAAAATTAATAAAAACCAAATTAGACACCAAAAGATAAAAAATAATATAATTATAAAAACTTCTTTAAAATTTGGAATAAATTTATTTGTTAACTCAACTGAATTCAAGAAAAGAGAAGTATCTTTTGTTTCTGTCAGATCAATTCTAAGTTTACCATTTCCAGGAGAATGAACTATAATATAATTTGTCCCATTTTTAAGTATATGTCTTTTTGAATCTAATTCATTGAATTGACCTTCTCTGCCTGAGAAAAAGAATTGGGAGGAAATATATCCGGCTCCAAGCAGATCAATATCAATCTTTAAATATTTAAATGAATTAACACCGGTTGTATCTACAATTATCCAGGGATTGTTACTGGTAGACGTTATTATATTGTTATTGACAGTAAAATCATGAAGATTTTTGTATAATTCCTGCTGCGGGTATTTTTTTATATAATTTTCACTTATAAAAATATCCTGTAAATCACCGGATATAAATTTGGAATCAAATTTACGAATTAATAATAGACCAGCTATGATAACTAAAAAGAAAAAGAAAATATTTAATATATTATTTATTGATTTTTTCATCTTTCCGTATAATTCTTCTTTACCCAGTTTTTATACTCGCCGCTTCGAATCCTTTCTATCCATTCAGAATTTGAAAGATACCAGGCAATTGTTTTTTCAAGTCCTTCTTCAAAATTCACAATCTGTTTCCAGCCGAGATTGCTTTTTATTTTAGAACAGTCGATGGCATAACGCCTGTCATGACCCGGGCGGTCTTTAACGTATGTAATAGTAGATCGAATTTTATCAGCATCTGTTCCTGTACTTTTTGCGAATATATCAATAAGGAGATTAAGGATTTTTATATTTTCCCATTCATTATCTCCACCGACATTGTATGTTTCTCCTGTATTGCCATTCTTCATGATTTTCCAAACAGCATTATTATGATCTGCAACGTACAGCCAGTCGCGTATGTTTTTCCCGTCGCCGTATACCGGCAACGGTTTTCCTTCAAGCATATTTATAATCATTAACGGGATCAGTTTTTCAGGAAACTGATAAGGACCATAATTATTTGAACAGTTGGAAAGAGTAACAGGAAGACTGTAAGTATGATGATAAGACATTACAAGGTGATCGCTTGACGCTTTGCTTGCCGAGTAAGGAGATCGGGGAGAGTAGGGAGTTGTTTCCGTAAAAAAACCTGTTTCTCCAAGAGAGCCAAATACTTCATCGGTACTGACATGATGAAAAAGTACATCATCACAGATGCCGCCTGAAGTATTTTTCCATTTATTACGGGCTGTCTCAAGCAAAGTAAATGTACCCATAACATTGGTTTTTATAAAGGCATCCGGTCCAAGAATAGAGCGATCGACATGACTTTCAGCGGCAAAATGAACAACAGTATCTATATCATATTTTTTAAATATTGATTCAACTAAATCCATATCGCATATATTGCCGTGTTCAAAGAAATATTGTGTTCCTCCGTATTTGTCATTAATATCAATAAGGCTTGCGACATTACCTGCATATGTAAGAGCATCAAGATTTATTATGTGCCCAGAAAAATCCGTTCTTTCTGTTCCCTCGCCTAAAATAAAACGGATAAAGTTTACGCCGATAAAACCTGCGCCGCCTGTAACGAGAATATTTTTTAATTTACGTTTGTTTATACTCATTATTGTAAATTCGATACCGACGATAAATTATGGGTTATTGTTTCAGACGTTCAATATCTTTTTCTATCATCATTTTACATAAATCCTTAAATCCTGTTGAAGCGCTCCAATTAAGGATTTTCCTTGCTTTTTCTGCATTGCCAAGAAGTAATTCCACTTCGGCAGGACGATAAAACTTTTTATTTACCTTAACGATAGTTTTTCTTGTTTTACTGTCAATGCCAATTTCATCATCTTTTTCACCCTGCCAAATAATATCAAAATTACAATGAAGCCCTGCTTCTTGAATAAAATCCCTAATGGTATGGGTTTCCCCAGTTGCGATAACATATGTATCCGGCTCATTATGTTGAAGCATCTTCCACATCATCTCGACATAATCACCCGCGTAGCCCCAATCGCGTTTTGAATCCAAATTGCCAAGTTCAACAGGAACATCGGTAAGTTCAAGAAAAAGTTTCGCAAAATGCAGGGTAATTTTTCGGGTAACAAACTCTTCGCCTCTCATTGGACTTTCATGGTTAAAAAGAATACCTGAACAGGCGAATGTATTGAAGCTTTCCCGGTAATTAACGCAAGCCCAATGAGCCATTAATTTAGCGACCGCGTATGGAGATCGGGGGTAAAATGGAGTGCTTTCTGATTGGGGAGTTTCCTGGACTTTACCGAACATCTCGGATGTAGACGCTTGATAAAATCTTGTTTTTGGCGAAAATTCTCTGATAGCTTCAAGTAGATATAAAACACCCATGCCGTCCGCCTGAGCTGTATAAATAGGCTCTTCCCATGAAGCGGCTACAAAACTCTGGGCAGCAAGATTATAAAATTCATCAGGTTGATATTTACGTACAAGACGGCAGATGTTTGAGAATTCTAATAAGTCAAAATCAAGTAGTTCGATTTTATCATATATGCCATGTTCTTTCAATTTTGAAAAAACTTCAGTCGCGCCGCGGCGGTATAAACCATATACTTTATAATTCTTTTCTAATAGGAATTTCGCTAAATAACCGCCGTCCTGACCGGTAATTCCTGATATCATCGCTGTTTTTTGCATTTTAATTTTACTCCTTTAAAAAATAAAAACTTTCATTTTGGTTCATAACACGAAATTCTATAAATATCATTTGACATAAGTTGATTCTACAAGGTATATGCTAAAGTTTTTGTTAATGAAAACCAATCTTCTTCTGATTGAATTTTGTTATTTTCATAAATATCTACAAGCATTGTATTTGTTAAAACTTTTTGTCTGTATGGAAGTGAAAGAGCTTTAATATATTTTGGAATAACTTTATTAATATCCAGTTTATTTTCCGCGTATATCCTCGCTTGGCGTCCTATCTCTATACGTTTTTCTGCATCTGTTATTAATGATATAAGCGCCTCATATATTTTTAGTTCTTCTTCTGCTGAGGACATATATTCTGGTACCGGTAATTTAATACAACAAGAGTCCGGAATCTCGGAAAAACTGCCTATATCATTAATTAAAACGCATTTTCCGGCTGCTAAAAGACGCGCCAAACTTCCAGAATTTTCACCATTGTAAGGATAACGAAGATTCAAACAAATATCAGACGCTTCCATGTATAATAAAAATGTTTCTAGGGAAACAAATTCTGTAAGTAGGACATTGTTTTGCATTTGGTTTTCTTTTATATGGAAATAAAATGATTGTTTTAGATCATTACAGGCAAATTTTCCACAAAAGACCATTTTTACATCAGGTATTTCATTTATAACTTTCTTAAACGCGCTTAAAGACGGCATTGAACGTTTAGTTTCATCTATTTGTCCAAAAGCCATTATATAAATGTCTTTTTCGGACAATTGTAATTTTTTTCTGGCAGATAATTGAACTGACTTGGATTCTTCAAAAGTATACTTCGGAATATGAGCATAAAGCGGAATAACCATTATATCTTTTCCAATATACTTAAAAAGTAATTGTTTTTTTGCCCATTTACTATGTACGATAATTCTTTTAGTAAAATTTGATACAAATCCATTTACAGGATTATCAGTGATTGCTGAAAAATCACCTTTTGATAGACTATTTAATATCTTTGAGATACCGCTTTCATTATAATCGTATAAAAGATTTTCCTTATACCAGTTAAAATCATATCTATCTTTAATCGCATGTAAAATTCCATGTAAATTATAGTCATGTAAAACTACAGTACCACTGTATTTTTTTATGTAATTAAACATATATTCATGATAAGTAGAATTGCCTACCTGAAAAATAATTTGTGTATAATTTTTAAATTTTGTTTCAAATAATGTATGAGGATACACTCTAACATTTTTTGGTAATTTACAATCAGGATTATAGTCCTTATCGATGAAAATATCAACATCACAATATTTGGTCAATTGGCAAAGTATATCGTAACTGTAATCGGATATCCCTGATTGAATTGGTGGTAAAGGTGTAAAAAAGGCTAAATTCTTCAAAGTTAATTTTGTTTGAAAAGATAAGGAAAGTGGTTTAATTTGATTTATCACTTCATATGTCATTTTGGCGGTTTTTTCCCATGAAAAATTCTCAGCGCGCGAGAAACCAGCTTTACGCAACTCGTCTAATTTTGCAGACAGAATTTTGGTTATTCCTTGTGTAATATCGTCAATATTATACGGATCTACCAATATTGCGGCGTCGCCGGCTATTTCTTCAAGACTGGAATTGTTTGAAGTAAGAACAGGGGTACCACATACCATTGATTCAAGAACAGGTAACCCAAACCCTTCATATTTCGAAACAAAAACAGAAACAGTGGCCATGTTATAAAGTAGAACCAAGTCATTGTCAGAAACATAATTAGTGAAAATGACTCTGTTTAATACGTTGTGGTTTTTGGCTATAGCGCGATAATTTAATTCACCAGCCTCAGATAAACTACATACAATTACCAGTTGATATTGTAGTCTCGTATTATGAGGAAGACGAGAATAAGCATTAATCAAACCATCAAGATTTTTTCTGTTTTCATCTCCTCCTACGCAAATTATAAATTTATCCGAAATAGAGTATTTTTTTTTAACAATGTTTTTTTCTTCTTCAGAAACATCAAGAAACTTGAATTTTTTGGTATTTACCCCGGCATAAATTACATTAATTTTATCTGGTTTTACATTCAAATACTTTATGAGATCATTTTTTACACATTGTGAAATTGCCAGTAAATAATCAGCATTGCAAATTAGGTCAAGTGCTTTCTTATATAAAATTTCTATATCCATTGTGGTCAGATATTTATCAGAAAATATATATGGTATTATATCATAAACAGTAACAACATATTTAATACCAGTAAACCAGGATTTATCAAGAAGATAATTTAAGTCCGCTGGTGAAGTAATATAGAATAAATCAATTTTATGTTCCTGAATGAATTTTTTAAAAAGATTTCCTATCAAATCTGTATATTTCCATAAAGAATTATTATTTCCGATATTAAAATAGAATTCTCTTACATTGTTTCCATAATGAAGTTCTTCATTTAATGATACATTTTCATATAAGTTAAAAATAAAATACTGGTTATGCTTATCAATTTCAAACAATGCTCGAAATTGGTCTATAGTATAGTTACCTATCCCGCGATTTCTAGATAAACAAATCCCCATAACATCAATTGCAATATTCAAGTTTTTTATCCTCTTTTTACAAATTTGATTTTCTTAGATTTTTTTATTATTTTACCATACTCTCTTGTTTATTTTTTAATTCTTCAAAATTTTCGTACATTGTTTTTATTATATTAAATGATGCTCTATTATATTTATTTTGTTGTTCGATTATTGGATTAATATACCAACGTATTAATTTCCTTATAAGGCGTTTAATAAAGAAAACAATTTCTCCATATATTTTTTTTTCTGATTTTCCTATATAAAAATTTGTTGAAATTATAGAAATACTATCAAGATATTTTAAAGCTCTTTCAATTTCTATTTCAGGAGTAATAATATCCAAAAACTCCGTATTCTTTATTATTCTGCCATTATTTAATAATTCAAATAAAACCTCATGTTCTATGCTATCAAACTCTCTTGGGTTCATTTATAACTCCTTTTTGAATAATTAAAGCAAATGATGTGCATATATTTCCATCAATAAACAGCTTAAAATGCGGCTTATCATAAGGATGGTAAGAAATATAGTTTTCATTATCCAAATCACCCAACTGAAAATCAAGTTCTTCTACATGGTGTCCCAAGGCAGTTAGACTATCATACATTTCTCGAAAATCGGCGCGTCCAAAATTCGCATTCCAGCCAGCGTCCATATAGCCATTATATGATAAATTGTATTCTGTAGTATGAACCGCAATGCCGCCAGGTTTTAAACAATTAACCATATTATATAAAAATTGTTTACATTTTTCAATAGAGCCAAGATGCTCAAACGCGCATGATGACCAGCAGAAGTCAAAATCAGCGAAATCTGAAGTAATATTATTCATGTCTAAAAATGAATATGAAACATTTTTAAAAAATGTCTCTTTATCGCAAATGTCCGTCTTGTATAAATCTTCCAAATGACCGGCATGTTGATTGCTTGTTGTCCAAATCATACCAGCCTCGGTAGAAGAATCTATATCTGTAGCAATAATTTTACAGCCATATTTTGCAAACAATGACGGTAAGGGTTCTTTCCCAACAGCAAATCCCAATCCTTTTTTGCCATCTGCTATCATTCCTCTTTCATATAGAGCTTGAGCTATGAAAACGAATTCCCAAGCTTTTCGATTTAGTAAACAGTTAGAATTGGTTAAATGAGAATGAACAAGATTCTTTCCCATCTCATCAGTCCATTTTTTATAATCAATTAAGTCCTGCGCTCTGCATACACTGGATTTTAACATAGTGTTATTCGATGATATATATTTTCCGAAAATTGAATGTTGCTTATCAATTATTGAATTACCGGAGACACTTTTCAGCATATTGAGAGAATTGAAAGTATTGGTTTTTATCACATTATGATGGTTATCCAACTTTATGCTAAGCATGTCCTGTTTACCGCTCAGACCGTCCTGTTTTTGGTTGAGCATGTCCTGTTTACCGATCAGGTCGTCCAGTTTTAAGTTGAGCATGTCCTGTTTACTGCTCAGGTCATCCAGCTTTAGGCTTAATATACCCTGTTTATTACTCAGATCATCAAGCTTCTCGTTAACATTTCTGTATATTTTATATACTGGCCAAAATAAAATTTTAAAAATTTTTTTTATTAGTTTTTTCATAAGCTATTCAGACACTCCTTTTTACTGGATTTAAAAATCGAAATATCTTACTAAATACTCTTGCCAGTTTCCATGATCTGGATCTGTGGATGTCATTAAGCTCTGTATCCAATTGCTTTATTAATACATCGCGATTTTTGATCTCTATATCCCATTGCCTTACCAATTCGTCGCGATTTTTAATCTCTATATCCTGCTGCCTTATCAGTTCATTGTGATTTTTGATCTCTATATCCCGTTGCCTTATTACTTCATCTTTAGCTTCCAGCGCTCTTGTCAGATCATTATTATGCCTTCTTGTCTCACGCATAAGGTACACTGCTTCCGCTTCACGTTCTGGCAATTTTGTAAACGCGGATTCAATATTTATTAAAGTGTCTTTGATCCATGTTTTTTCTGTATCCCTGTAGTCGGTATATTTTAACTTTAAATCACCTTTACAAAAAGCTGTCGGAAGAGGACCGTGTATTAAGACATTGTCACCTAATTCATTTATCATTCTAGATGCTTCTTCAATGGGGAATATAGTATATTCAAGAGATTGTTGTATTACAGCTTCTTCTGATATATCGCCATATTGTTTTATGTAATCGTATATTTTTTTCCATGGTAAAGAACAAGCCTCACGATCTGCGGCAGACAATTGATATATCCAATTGGGTACGATCTTTGATTTCAACTGGGTTTTACTTCTGATTGGATAATGCGCAAATACTAAATCCTCGGGAAAAATTATTTTCACCGAATTATTTCTGACTTCCCATTTATAATAGTGATCAATTGAATCTAAAATATTTTTGTTATCGCTTAAGTTTAAATTCTCTCTAGGATATACTAAAAAATGATTAGCTATACCGAGTTTAGCGTGTTTCTCTTTATATAGGTATCGGCTCATAATCGCTTTTGTCATACATTCAAGTTTTGGATTTCTATAATATTCAAATCTATGCGGTAAAAATGTTTCAGTATCTGTCGGCTCGCCTTGATAAACAAAACCTCGCCATTTAACTCTATATTCAACAGTTTCATCAAGGTTTTCAAGTATTTCTCTTGGATTTTGCCCGTCAGTTGAACAGAGGAATTCATCTGCGTCAAAGCATAAGACTATATCTGCGTCAAGCTCATCAAACGCGCGCTGAATAGTTGCATACTTCTGACCTACTGGCACCTTAATTTTACCTTTTTGAAAATCATTTTTAATATCATCAACAAGATAGATTGGAAGTCCTTCATCAATAAGTTTGCAAATAATATCACGAGTACTATCAATGCTGTCATTTTCATATATTAGAATTGCGTCGCAGTATTCAGCTGTATAGCGGCATAATGATTCAATAATATCACTCTCATTTTTAACCTGAGTCACAGCTATAATCTTCTTCATTTTAATCTTTTCCTATATCATCTTCCGAAATCAACAACCTCGCCACGAATAAAACAATCGGAAATAATAACATAGCGACCTTCTATAGTTCCCAGGCGTTTAAATAACGATACTTGTTAAATACGGCAGTTAACACCGCATTGAAATATTAAGTTTCAATTAAGTTTTTCAAATTTGTAGATTTCATTTGTTAACCTGAAATCAACCACATCTGTTAAGCTAAACCCAAGTTTTATTGTATAAAGTACATACTCATGATTAAAGGCTGTATTATAATAACTCCAGTGAGTACGGCGAAATTCACGGTTTATTCTTGCAAAATCCCTTTTACCAAGTATAAAACAAGTACAATTTTTTGAAATATCATTAAGATACAAACGCCACTTGCGACAATATGGAATATGACCGATAGAAATAATACAGGTTTTCTGTGGGTCATATTCAAGTTTTTTGGAATTAGGGAATTCATCTTTATTTATATCACATAGTACTGTATCGTCAGAATACCGAATATAATCAACCGGAATATATCGAATCCCTTGCGGCAGAAATGGTCGTATTCTCTCATTTGCCGCGCCTACATCAATCAAAGTATCGAATTTGTCAAAATCAATCATTCTGGCTACTACTTTTAAACATGAAAGTACCTGTTCGCTTTTTTCGGCGGCTTCCAATGAAGCGGCGTTATTTTCCCTGTCGTTCCATTCAATGTGTTTCCATAATCTTGGGCATTTTGAATCTCCGCAGAAATCAATTGCCCATAAAAAATGTTTACCTTCTTCAAACCCCATATCTCTAAGCTGGAATGACAATTCAGTACGATAGACGATTGAACCTATTAGAATCAAAATATCATCTTTGTTCTCACTGAGCAATGCGTCAGGGTGCCTTATTTCTTTTCCAATATAAGTAGTCCCTATCAAAGATGGAGAATTATCCACAAAATAATCAATTCCCTGAAAGATGGCGTCATGATTCATTTCATAGAGAACAGCATAATCAAACCCACCAAAAATTATATGCTTTACAGGATTTTTTGAAGCGGCATTAGAGTTCATTATCTGGTTATCTCTTTAATATTACATACTTGCTGTCTGGAATTTAACACGTCTGTTTTTATTCGATCTCGTAAAATATTTATCTTTTCTTCTTTCCCATCATTATTAACCGCCAATATAAGCGGCATTTCTCTGCTAAGAAACAAATAACCAGTTTCTGTAACGGAGTAAGCCCCGGTATTGTAAAAAACAAAAACATCGCCAACATCGGGATTGGTTATAGGGTATTTTCTCATTAAAACATCATTAACAGTACACAAAGATCCGCATATTGTCCATTCTTTTATATCAGAATGGGAATTTTCATGCGCACTCTTAATAATATCTACCACAGGAAATTTTAATGCCAACATCTGTCCGTAGTAATTGATGTGATGAATACCGCCATCTATAATGCAATATCCCAAACCTTTATTTGCCTTTATATCCACAACTTTTGATAAATATATTCCGCAGGTCGCTGTAAAATACCTTCCAAGTTCCACTGCTATTTTGTACTTGCTTTTTATCGGCTTGAGCAAATCCATAAGCTGCTCAAACTTATTTAAATTTTGATTGGCAGCTTCAGCGGAAAAATAGTCAACAGGCAGTCCCGGACCGTATTCTATTTCTTCTGCCTGAAAATTATATTCATCCAACAAATGGCTGCATGTGTTGTCTAATTCTTCAATCTCTTTTGCTATTTGCTCCATATTTTTCTTTTGTGTACCGGAAAAATACTGAATTCCTTTTATCATAATATACGGATAATCATTTCTATTGGAAATAATAGTGTTTATATCAGTTGCGTCCAGCCCGAATTGATTTCCGTTAGTAAGTCGAAGCAATACGGATATTTTTTTCTGGCTTTGCTTGACACTGTCAGAAAGTATTTCCCATTGCGCCATAGATTCCACTGTATAGAGACCAATGTTGTATTCCATTCGCATCGTATACTCAATATCATTTTTATTTTTATATACGCCCGATAATACTACATTATTCATATTCACTTTTTCGCGTTCACAAATAGCGAACTCTCCGGGTGAACAGACCTCCAGTCTGTCTACCAAAGGCTCAATGTAATGAACAAGAAAGGGGTTTGCCTTCATCGCAAAACAAAGTTCAATTTCTTCTCCGGTTATTTTTCTTATTGATTGAATTCTCTTTGATAATTCTTCAATATCAAAAATGTAGGCCGGGGTTTCGTATTCTTCCGCTATGGATGATATTTGTTCAATTGTAAGCATATAATTACTTCTTGCCGTTAAAATCATCCAACAGTTTTTTTCTGTCGATTTTTCCATTTTTGGTAATGGGCAATGATTCCAGTTGCTCGAATACAGCTGGTATCATATAATAAGGCAATTTTTGATTCAATTCTTTTATTATGGTCTTTTTGTTATTTTCTCCTTCGTAAAAGCATATAATTTTTTTTTCATCAAAAATACAGCACACTCTAACGATTCCATTTATTGAATAAAGCGCCGCTTCAATTTCTCCCAGCTCTATGCGGTGTCCCATATGTTTTATCTGAAAATCCTTACGGGAAGAAAAACATAATAACCCGTCTTTATTATAATACCCCAAATCTCCTGTACAATAAATATTTTCAATAAAACTATTATTTAGCGGACTCTGGATGAAATTTGTTTCTGTGGCGGTTTTATTGTTGTAATAACCCAAGCCAACCGCTGTTCCAGAAACATATATTTCACCAATCTGATCAAAATCACTTTTTTCAACTATTTGACCTTCATCATTAACCAAAAACACTCTCTCATTTGGGAAAGGCTTACCGGCTGGTATTATATCACCTTCAAATTCTTTTTCGACAATATAATAGAGACAATTACAGGTAATTTCAGTCGGTCCGTATACATTAACAAATAACGCGTCAGGATATGTTTTTCTCCATATGCGATAATGATTTATTGGCATTACTTCACCGCTAAAAATTATTTTACTAACACATGAAGGTACTTTATATTCAAAAATATTTCTTGAAGATAGTATACACAAAGCAGACACGGCCCATATTAATGTCGTTACTTTTTTTTCTTCCAGTAAATCAACTAATTCTTTTGGGAAAGAGAATTTTTTTCTGGGAATAATCTCTAAAGCAGCGCCGGTTTTTACGGCAGAATATATATCTTTTACGGAAACATCAAAGTCCCATGGCGCCTGGTTACCTATAACATCATCCGAATAAATGTTAAATAATTCAGTGAAATAATTAATAAAATCTATAACAGAACGATGGCTAATGACAACACCCTTGGGTGATCCGGTAGAGCCAGAAGTAAACATTATATATAACGGATCTATGTCGCATTGGTTATCCATTATTGTTTTTAGTCTGATTTCATTTTCAGATGAATTATCTTTGTCTAATATGTTATAAATGTTAATAATTTTTCCATTATATCCCAACTTTTCCAGGGTAGATATATGTTCCGCTGTTGTCATGATACATTTGGCTGCCAGGGTATCAATGATTGAGGATATTCTTTGTTCCGGTAATAAAGGGTCGATAACTGTATAACAGCATCCTGAGTATACAACTCCCCACAAACCAATAAGAGTCTCGCAGTTTTTCTCCATAAATAAAATAATAGGATCCTGCGGTTTAGTAAAATCAATTAAATTACCTGCGATATTTTTCGCCTTAGTTTGCAATTCTGAGTAAGTGTATGTAACCTGATCAAAAGAACAGGCGATTTTATCAGGAAATCTACCGGCTGTATCTTCAATAAATTCTATAACATTCTTCAATATTTGCCTTCCGTTGTTAGTCTTTGCATGTTCGGGTCAGAATAAAATCAGAAATCGCGTCAATAGTTTTAAAATTTTCCTCTATTACATCTTCCAAAGGTATTGATATTTTAAATTTTTCCTCTAATTCATATATCAGATGCAGTATGCTCATTGAGTCAAGAATTCCTTCCTTCATTAACAGAGTGTCATTTCCAATATTATCGCAATCCTGTACATCGTTTAAAATATCATATATTAACTTGCAAATATCTGTTTTATTCATGTCGCTCCCATTTCAATTTCACCAATAATTCTATCAGCTATTTTTAATCTGCCTTCATAGTTCGTAGTCTCGTCAGGAGTTGAGATGTCAGCAAAAAAATCCTTTGTGCAGATGTGGCTTAAATCAAGTAAAGTATTATTATGCGTCATTGTGAGGTCTTTTACTATTTCTAAATTGTAATTGTAAGCGTCATCAAAAGTTTTTCCGAAAAATTCTTCACCTAATTCATAATTTACGGGTGGAACAAATGGAATTACTTTAATATTTTTTGATTTTGCGTATTCAAATATTCTGCGTAAATATTGGACGTTTTCGGTTTCAGGATTTAGTTTATACATATAATGCAACTTGAAAAATAATTTTGAAGCTTTACTGCTGATTTCTCCGGTTTTGTTTGTAGCGGTTACCGATGAATACTTATCGGTAGTAAAAAATTCGGCCTGAATATTTTTGAATCTATTTTCTGTAATTTTCACGTATTCCGCTAATTCACCGTCATCCAATTCTTTTACTGTATCATATACATGACGAATTAACTTTGTATGCTGTGATCTTGGCAGCAAATGCTGTTTGCCGGTCAGCGTTTCAAAATTTATCATAACGACCAGTAAATCAGGCTTCATGCCAAAAGAAACCTGGGCTTTTAAAACATGATAAAACGCCCGTATGCCCATACCGTGCATGGTTAAAGATTTAATTTTTTCATATCCCAGTTTTTTGGAAAATATTTCAGACAGAGAGTCTTTGTTTGTATCACTAAAAGATATAACCTCAAACATACAATCGCCCATAAATAAAATTTCATTTTCTGCGTTTCTTTTAAACTCCGATATGTATTTTTCATATAAATTTGTTTGCAGGAAAAAGAAATCATTGCCTTCGGTCAAGCCTGCTTTTTCCAATTGCTCTTTTATTGAATATCCCTCCTCAGTTGAGATAAGTATTATTGTTTCTTTATAATTTTTTAGCGCGTCGCCTACAGAAATTATTGGGAAATTGTCAATAAACCCTCCCCATTTTTCCTGATTATTATCGGTGAAAATAATATTATTAAACCCCTCAGATTCAAGTATTGCGGAAAATATAGCTCCTCTTATTCCCGCGCCAAAAATCATAATTTTTTTTTCATTAAATAACTTATTATAATTTTTAATGCAATCGAGTATAACATCATAATCTTCCTTGCTAATAGCGGTAACAGGCCATGCGAAATTTATTTTATCTTTCATTTATTGTTAGTTTCTCTATCCGCTGCAAGATAATATCTTTGTATGAGTCAATGATATCTTCCTGTGACATTACGCTGTTAATTGGAACAAAGCATCCTGAACACGGAGCAAAGTTATGCCGCGTATATTGTAAATGTTCTTTTAGAAAATCAAGGCGCTCGCGGCTGTTCCATGCGTCAAAAACTGTAATGTCATGGATATTACCCAAACTCACAGGCTCCGGTAGACGAGTACATGGATAAATCTCACCATTCGGAGCTATAACAATTTTATAAAAAACAAGCGGACAATAGTTTATATCGCTATAATCATAACCATATTTATTTTTTGTCGTAGCAGATTCAATGCAAATATTCTCCCAAAGAGGAACAGCGTTTTCTACAAATGCAGAATCAGCAATATCACTAAATAATGAATAGAATTTATTTTCTTCTTCCTGATATTTTTCTTTATTTAAAGCCATGTCAGAAATTTTCATATGTATTTTTAAATTCTGATCCTTGTTTTCATAGAGTAATTTAAGATTATTATAAAATTGCTCCCAGTTTATTTTTACGCCACAGACTTTTTTATATGTAGCAGCGTCCAAGCCCTGGAGCGATACAACAATACGTGAGAATCCGGCTTTGGAAATAACGGCCGCGTTTTCTTCCGTCAAAAGAGAAGCGTTTGTGTGCATTTCAATTCTTTCCGTAACACCCAATTCATTTAGTTTATGTGCCATTTTAACAAGGTCAGGATGGCATAATGGTTCACCATGTCCGGATAATGAAATTAACTTAATTTTATGCGGGAACCAGGATAATTGCTTTGCTGCGCGTTCAAAAACTTCCCATGACATTAATGCGTTTGACGCCGCATAGCCCCAGCTTCTGACTTGTTCGCCCGCGCGAAAACAATAGACACATCTAAAATTACAGCGTTCACTTGTATCCATTATTACTGACAACGGAGTGTCCAATGGAAGATTTTCACCCAAAGATATGCGGTTGGTATTATATGAAGGTTTTATCTTATGAGCCAAAATGTTACTCATGTATTGCTATATCGCGTAAAAGACAGTCTCGTATATAGAATTTGTATAATGCCGCAGATAAAAGACGTAGTCATTCCTATAACTATTTATAAGTTCAGGTATAGTGTAAACATCCTCCGGTTTATGATACGCGCAAATCGCGAGTTTTGGTTTATATCTGCGAATAATACTTTGCGCGCCTTTGAGAGCTTCAAGTTCCGCGCCTTCTATATCCATTTTTATAAAAGTTGGAAGTGCTTTATCTTTAAAATATATATCAAGCGCTGTTACATTAACTGAATTACCATACCTGTTTCCTGTTGATACATTCTCTATCTTTGAACTGGATGATAGATTACCACTGAAGTATAATTGAGTATCACAGTTCCATAAGCCTTTATTAATCGTTGTAACATTCGGTTGCTCCAAAAGGCTTATATTCGCTTTATTATAATTATCACTGTCCGGCTCAAATCCATAATATGCTTTATACTTATTATTAACATACCTAAAAAATTGATCTGCGGTATCTCCAATATACATACCGGCGTCAACGAATATTTCCTTCTCAGATAGTGATATAAATTCACTATCAAAATACTGGGAGGTTAAAGGGGAGGAGGTTAAAGGGGAGGAGGTTAAATAACCCATTATACGCATCAATAAAATATGTCTGGATTGATCATCAGCATATAAATCATAAACTCGTTCATAGCCGGAAAAATGAGGTTGTATGTCTGAAAGTATCATTTCATGCAAATTCAGAAAATTTCTTGAAAAAATTCTATTTTCTGATACACCTAACTTCTCTAAATCACGTTTTATTTCTTCGGCATAATTCACAGAGCATATGATAATATTTGCATCCGGATGTTCCGAAATTAAAGTTTTAGGTGAAATTATTCTCAAGCCCGTTGATTCATCGGTGCCTTTTTTGTTTTTATCACAAAAGCAAAGCGCTTCTATGCCGTAATGCTTTAATACGCGATCGGCAGAAGCGCCTACCACGCCCGCACCGTATAATATCAAAGGTTTCGACGATAAAAGACGTTTTGTTTCAAGTATCTCTTTTTTGAAATCATCACTTTCGACTTTTTGGAGGATAAATGATAGTTCTTCTTTAAAGTTTTTCATAGGTACAAAGTTTGCATTACCCGTAATTGTAACGGCCAAAGAATCTCACATTATGGCTATATCAAATACATCATTACGATATATTGTATAAAAAGTTTCTATATTCGGTTTAATTTCCTGAAGCCTATCAGAAAAATACTGATTTAACAACGCTATTGGTTGTATCATTAGCTTGGTTTTATCAACACCAGCTTTAATATTTTTATAGTGCAGCTCAAATAAAATATTTTTTGCTTCGCTATTATGACATTCATTCAATAATGTGATAAAATCAAGAGTTGGAAATTCCTTTGCTGCAAGAATGTGCTCAATAGAAAGAATGTCACGCGCGGTATATAAATATGTACGTAATCTTACCTCATTGTCTACAAGATATTTATCCAACCGCCCTTGTGCGTATATGTACTGCCGTTTCATGAAATCATAAACAGTAAGAAATTTCTTAAGAGTCATCATATTGGTAGACAAGTACCCTCTTTCGTCCCATATTTTACGGCAGAAAAGGGTCTCGGTGACAGCTGAACAAAGCCTGCAATTAGTACTGTCCGGCAAGATGTCATAATCAAAATTGAAATGAGGTTTAATATAATTTGGCGAAATGGATGCATCTATTTGCTCTGATGGCAAGTTAACAGAATTAAGTAATTTTATATTAAACATAATAACGCCGATCAAATCGTTTAAAAGGACCGCTTTATTTAAAACTGACATAATAGAGGGATCAATGTCAAAGTCTGATGAATAGAATAATATCATGTCAATATCTGAGGTGTCATTATGCAGTTCGTATCCAACGCTTCCAATGATACCGCCAAACAATATTTTTACAGGGAATTCTCTTTCAACAAATTCAACCGCATTATTGATCATATCAAAATAACACGACGAGACATCTAACTTATTGATCAACATACTATATCTCTTTGTTTTTCTCCGCTACAAAAATATAATTATTCATATACACACCTAACTGTGTTAAAGTTATTGATAAACGCTTGTTTATATAATTAATCGTATCAATTTTATCCAAAAGAACCATATAATAACGAACCTTGGCAGGAATCGAAAAGGACTTTTGATTCTGATTGTAATTAATAATTAAAACATCACAATATAATGGTAACTCATTCGTTATCGCATGATTAGGATTATGATAAAGACAATTAACCAATTGTTCAAATTCATTGGCATGTGCAGTACTGCCAACTTTGCAACCCAGTTTATACAGACATTGCAAAAATGGGTACATCTGTCCTGTGGAATCAAAAACACTTAAACCGTTAATGCCAAGTATCCCATTTTCATAATATTGTTCTTTTGATAGCCAGTACACAAAATCGTACACTAAATTATAGAAATTGCCTTTTAATGCAAAAGGTATTTTGCAAAAAAATGGATGTAAAACAGGAAAGGGTAATTCAATTATATTATTTTTATCTAAATACTCATACAGCTTATAAGAAGCATCCATATTTAAATAAGAATTATAGTCATCTACAGTCATGACTAAGGGTATAAATAAATAACGCTTGTAAATTAAATAAGACGCGCGATGTTTTCCGCTTAGCATATTAAAATATTTTCCGGATGCATTCCATACAGCTTTAACGGCATGATCAATGAAGAAAGAAGGCGATAATTGCGCCGCCACATCCATTCTTTCAAATATCATTCTTCTTCCATCAAGGACATTTTCTTTCCAGCGTTGTGTTCTTTCAAATTGTCCTGCTTCTCCCGCGACAAGTGTTATTATCTCCATATAATCTTTACAATCAACACCAGGATTTCCGGAAAAATATTTAAACGCGTCAATGTGTGCGAACAAAGATAATACCGGAATATCAGATAAATATCCTTCGCCTTTGGGTCTGTTAAAAACAAAGGGGGAAGGTACCAAAACGGTGAATAACCCGTCAACCTTATTTATAACGGCGGAATCAATAAAGTTCAGCCTGAACAATCCTTTGGCTGGCGGAATTTCCGAAGGAAGACTAAAATATCCATCGGAAATACTATTATATAAGGCAATGAGTTTTTCCCTTTCGGTTTTACTCCTGTATACATACATTGATTCATCAACGGGAAGAAATACAATATAATCAAATCCATTTTTTAATAAGGACAGGAAAATTGACTCATGTTCAAAAATATTTTTCACGCAAATAATGATTGTTGACGATTTTTTTTCATGCTGAGAAGGATAGCTGATATCCAAAACAGGCAACCCTAGATAATTTTTTACTTCATCACTGCGTTTATCTATAAACCCAACAATATTACAAGATGTGTGCAAATTATTATATATTTTTATACCGAAGCCGGCGGCACCATAAAGATATACCGGGGTTTCATTTTTCCACAACATTATATATTTACTCTTTATTCATGGAAATAGGTCTGAATATAATTTTCTAAATTCTTCGCCTGACTCAGAATTCTTTATTGGTAAATTAACAAAAGCCGGATGATCTATTTTATAAGGAAGTACAAAATAATTCTTTAAATAACTCATAAGATTCTGCGCTTTATCTTCTTTAAAATATATGTTCCATTCCTCCTTCCTAACCCGCATAGGCACTGTTTGAAAACCTTTTATGAGTAAGAAAGAAGCTCTGTGATAACCATCTAAAATGTACCAATATTTATAAGACTTACTCAATTGAGCAAATCCGGCGCATTGAATAAAAACATCAGAATTGTTGAATAATGCGGATTCAAAATCACTATATAAATCATTTCTGTTTTTGTCGAATATTTCAATAAAATTTTCTTTCAGGTGGCGCAACGGTACAAATTCATCATCTTTTAAAGGATTATTTTTTGTTACCTTATGAAGGGAGAACGGATTGCTCCTTCTCGTATCTTTATCAGTACTTAGACCATATAAATGATTTTCAGGAATTTGCACAGTTACATATCCCGAATTTTCGCTCAATATATAATCTGAAGCGTATACATCCCATATGTTCTCATAAAATGTAATATCAGCGTTATAATTACCAAGACAAAAGGAATTATATGAACATATCATTTCCTTTGCGTTTTTACTATTAAGAAAAAGCGGCAATAATAATATTTTTTTATATCCCATGGAATACAATTTTCGCGCAATCTCTAAATGTAAAAATCCATTAGATACACAAATCCAAATAAAAACCTCATCAATGTATCCAAAACGATTAACAGATAACTCAGGAACAGATACTGGTACCGGCGGATTTTTGACATTTTTAGGCTCTTTATCAAGTATACCAATGACATTGTAACCGGCTTTAAGCAATCGATTGACATACCCGACACCGTAATAGCCACCGCCATACATCAAGACCGGCGTTAATTTATTTATTTTATATGATGTTCCTTGTGATGCTGTAATAAATCAAACCTCACCTGATTTATATAATTCACTTTTAAATTCCATTATCTTTTCATGTTCTTGCTGTGTATGTTCCACAGTGGATATATGATGTAATAGCATTCTTGTCCAGATGAGCTGCTAAATATCCTGCGGCTTTAATAAGATGTTTACGCTGTGTTTTATCACGAGAATACGTTGTATACACATCACAAGCAATTATTAAGTGGCAAATATTTAATTTTTTCATTAGACTTGTTTAATAACCATTTAACCCACCAGACGATCATAGTTAATGAGTACACAGACTAGTTTCATTTTTAACGAGTGCGGTTACAAAGTGTCCTCGATATTGCGACGACATACATCTGAAAACTTTTATCCTTCCATTGACATGTTCAATAACAACACGCCTTCTTGCAAACCGCTTGTTATATGCTACTTCCTGTTTAGTCAACGGATGATTTTTACTTGACTTTATTGGAATATAACTGTTTGAATGATAATTTGCTATTCCCATGTATCCGAGATCCGCGTCAACCGGGATAGAATTACTGACGGAATTTCCAATAGTGTCTTGGAAAATCTTAAAATCATGCGCGCTCCCTTTCGCTTCCTGTACGTCAATAATTTGAAGAGTGTTACGCTCTATTATTACCTGTGTTTTTAACGTATGGCGTTTTTTTTACCTGAATAATATTCCTTTTGGTTGTTTTTGGGTCTGTTTATCGGGCTTTCCGTCACATCCACCACGATATATTCTATTGTGCTTGACTTTTTTTTGAGTGTTCTTTTTTCCGGTAACGCGAATGTACCGTCTTCCACCAAAGTGTCTTCTACCCATTGTATAGACAGGCATATTGTCCCCTTACATACTTTGTATTCCGCTGCTATGCTGTCCATTGTCCGGTAATCTCTTAAGTATTTTAATGTTACATATAGTTTGTCTTCGGGAGTCAGTTTGGGCGGTTTACCGCCGATCTTATGCATTTTTTCAAATTCTTTTTGTAGAATTATAAGCATCTTGTTAAATGTATCTGGTTTTACCCCATACACCCGTTTAAATTTTTGAACTTCATCGTTATAATTTATTTCTCCCCTGCCCATTTGGGTATTATAGTTGTTTATCGGTTATTAAACAAGTCTATTGAATAAAATTTATTATTCAATTCATCTGTATCAACGCTGCTGTTAAAATACATAAAAAAATCTTCCA
>JGI24695J34938_10000556_pt1 | contig 36040 bp, 32 predicted proteins | sample TergutCo191P3_FD_34938 | JGI IMG/M metagenome (IMG submission 34938)
ACCATCGTATTAACAGCTCGCGGAAATCAGGGTCTTCGATTTTCCCGCCGATAAAGCCTCCGATGTCGCTTGTCCACCATGGAACGCCCGCCATCGCGGTTGATAAGCCAGCCGCAATCTGCTCGCGGAAAGACCGGAAATTCGAATAAACATCGCCCGACCACAAAAGAGCGCCGTAACGCTGAACGCCGGCCCATCCGCAGCGGATAAGATTCATGGGATTTTCGACTCCCGCTTCCTTCATGCCGTCGTAAAAACCTTTCGCGTAACAGTTGGGATATATCAAAGTTACTTTTTGCGCGGGACCAAGATGATAACGGTAAAGATCAAAATCATAAATGCCTTCGGGTTCCGCTTCGTCCAGCCAGAAAATTTTAATTCCTTTGTCAAAATAATTTTGTTTAACTTTCTTCCATACGAATTTTTGAGCTTCGGGATTAGTCGCGTCAAAAAAAACGGTATCGCCCATCCATGTCATGTTTATATTATTACCGCGATCAAAGCCGAGCAGCATCCCGCGTTCCGCCATTGGACCGAAGTTTTCGCTTCTGTGATCTATCGTCGGCCATATTGACACCATCAGCTCAATGCCCATTGATTTCAGCTCACGTACCATAGCCTCAGGGTCAGGAAAATTTTCCGCGTCAAACTTAAAATCACCCTGTAAAGGCCAATGGAAAAAATCAATTACAATCACATCCATAGGAAGGTCTCCTTTTTTATGCTCGCGCGCTACGCCAAGAACTTCTTCCTGCGTACGGTAGCGCAGCTTGCACTGCCAGAAACCCATCCCGTACTCGGGCATCATGGGGGTTTTTCCCGTAACATCAGCGTAAGACCTTATAATTTCCGCGGGAGTATCCGCGGTTGTAATCCAGTAATCAATTTTATCGGTACATTCCGCGTACCACTCTGTGATATTTTCCGCGAAGACCGCCCTGCCTACTGCCGGATTGTTCCATAAAAATCCGTATCCCCTTGACGACACATAAAAAGGAATGGAAGCCTGCGAGTTGCGGTGCGCGAGTTCCAATGACGCGCCTTTTTTGTTTATAAGCCCGTCCTGATACTGCCCCATCCCCCAGATACGCTCGCCTTCCTTCGCCTCAAAGCGGCATGTAAGCGAGTAATCGCTTCGCCCAACAACAGGTTTCAGCTCACGCGCGCTGACGCCAAGCGGCACGCAGTAACGCGACAAGTCATTCCGGTCGCGGTAATATTCTTCCAGCATCAGTGAACCCTGAGCGTTATAAAAACTTATCCAGCCTTCATAGTTTATTTTCGCAGTTATATTTCCGTTTGTAATGGACGCGTCTTTTTCGTTAATACTGATATTTACAGCGCCGCTTGAAATTTTTTCCGCGCGAATTTCGTTCCGTGACAGCGCCCAGTCTTCAGCGGGCATCACTGCCTGACGCGTTACGCGGACGCGAAGACCATCTCCCCAGCTTTCAATCCATAAAATTTCAGTTCCAGACAGCCGTATTAAAACATTTCCGTCATTTTTAAAAACCGCCATATAACCGCCTCCGCGTTAATTGTAGACATTTTAAATAACTAAAGTAATCGAACAGCTCTATTTATTGAAACCGGAAAACATAACTCGCGGAAATTTTATGGCGGATACTATTAAAGTCCGTTATCAGAGTATAGCTTAAACTAAACACGTTACCGATATTAACGCCGGTAAAAAAGTTAGCCGCGAACATTGATAAATCGCTTCTTTCATTCCCATAGCTGTAAGATCCTACCATATAACCGACGCCGGCGCCAAAAGTAAAACCGCCCTTCCCTGTAAATGGAAAAAACAAACCAAGATTCGCGTAAGGATGCAAAGAAAGATAATCCGAAACATAATCATTATTGCTGAGAAATCCGACATCAAAACCAATCTCTGTATATAAATATGACGCGAGCGCGAAGGATACGCTAAAAGAACCGATTAACAGCGGATCGGAGAACGAAGTTCCTATGGATAGGCTGAACGCGTTATACCTGTTTGAATTATCTGACTGCAGCCTGATAAACTGAAGCCCTTGATTTCCTTCTTCAGGCTGAGCCTGCTGATTTCTTAAATCAGTATGAGGAGGATCATCATGTTCAAGATCGGGAAGCCCGTAAAAAACATCCGAATATTCTTTGAGTGAATCAAAGTTTACTCCTGTATTGTTATTCCGCCTGAACTGATAGCCAAGCGCGAGTACAGGACGCATGGCGATTTTTAACTCATCGGAAGCGTATGAGATAAAGGAAATATCCATTCCCGCTTCAGCGAAAAAATAATCATTAAAAAAATACTGGAAAGACGCGCCGGCGTTCACCGCGAAATAATAAAATGAAAAATCATTATTATTAAAATCGTAAAGATTCGAAGCTCCGATGCCGGCATGCAGGTTTACATTCCAATTGTCAGATAACACGCGCTGGTAAATCACGCCGACAGATAACTGGCTAAAAAGATCAAGAAAATGATAATCCGGATTTTTTAGCGCTGTCTTGCGGTTTACATGCTCAAGAATGCTCAGATCAAAATTAAATCCCAGCATGTTTTTGTCCCACCAGAACGGAAGTATCGCGTAACGGATGTTAAACCCAAGCGGATTAAAAGGCCACATAAACTGGGACCAATCTCCGTATATATCGTAGCCGTACATTTCATACCCGGTCAGCAAAAGCATAGGATGCCAGCCTAAAGAAATTTTATGCTCCGTTTTTGGAGGCCGCGTTACGGGAACTGAATAATCAATCCCACTCTCTCTTCCTTCCATTACATCGCTATATTCATGCCACCTTCCAAACTGCCAGCCAAAACCGATCGTTGGACGAAACGTAAGATAGTTAAGAGGATAAGAAGAATCAGTTGAAACCAAATAACTCAGATCAAGCCCTGCTTCCGCGTAAAAGTTCTTCCAGATAAAATATTGAACTGAATATCCAAAATTGATATTAATAGCGCGGGGTGATAAATATCTTATATCAAAATCATTGGTACTGTAATTGTAATCATACGACGGATTATGATAACTTGGATATGAAAATCCAAATCCGGCTCCAAGTCTTATATTATGATACCAGCGGTGTGCGAAAGAAGTGTGATACAACAAGTTTAAAGACGCGCTTTCAAACGGCAAGTAAAAAAAGTTCAGAGGATCTAAAACAAAATCTTCTGATCCCATATGTTTCGCGGTTTTATTATCAATTAAAAAATTCGTTTGTATTTCAAATCCAAAATTACCGGCTCTTGTTTTAAAAGGCATCCAGCCAAAGCGAATATTATATCCCGCGGGATTAAAACGATCATACTGCTGGAAGTAATTAGGCTGATTAGTTACAGGATCGCGGTCAGAAAAAGTTAAAAGTTTTTCTACCCCAAAACCCGCGATCATCGGCGAGTAATTTAAAGAAAAAGTAAAATCGCTTACGGAGTGATGACCTACATGCACTTCACCGAAAACCGCCCAAAGCCCGCCCGGATTGCGGATTAAAATACTGTAACTGCCTCTCTGAAGCGAGCCGTAAGTGAATCTTAAACTCGCGATATTGCCTTCGACAAAAACGCGATTAGGACGAATAACATCATTGCGTCCGCGCAAATTTTCATCTGTCCAGTTAACATCAGGACTTCTTACGCCGGGAGAAAACCCGGAACCTGTGCGGAAAATTTCGAACCTTCGCCTGACAAGCGCGAATTCTGAATCTTGAAAAATATCCTCTCCGTTTATAATAAGAACGCCGTGGGGATCCGCCATTTCAAAATATAGCGCGTAATACGGCTGGTAACTTCTTGGATTTGGCATAAAAGCCGGAATTATTATAAACTCCTCCCACAAGGAAATTCCCTCAATAACGTTCATTCTGTTAATCGCGGTATATCTGTACCGGTACCTGCCAGCGCTTAACGATACATCGACGCTGTTGGTTTCGGAAATAATGTACTCGACAAGCGCGTGTGCTTCTCCGTCTATTCTTTCAATTTCCACTTCATACCTTAGCGTATCGGGAATATAAGGAAAAACGATCGTTTGGATAAATCTTATGCCATCACTTGTGTTCTCGATATGGCTGGAACTTTCACCGAAATTCTGCGCGTACAGGAACAGCGGAAATATCAGGAAAATAAAAATAAATATTATATTTTTTTTACCGGGTGCCATACAATTCTCCCGGGTTAATTGACGGTAATATCCTGATCGATCGCGGCGTTTCATTTCCGGCGACTGAGAATCTGTTCGCTATGCCTGGAAGCTGGCGCCATTCTCCTCCCTGCGCGTCGCGTTCATATACCTGCCATATATAACTGCCCTCTGTCAGAAGATCGAGGTTACGCAATGTAAAACTGTTGCCATTAACAATTGTAGACGGAATAACTGATTCTCCTGTTGTCCTGTAAAGAGCAAAGCGATATTCGCCGTATCCTCCCCTCCATGTAAAATCTACAAATTCCGCGTTTCTTAATTGCTCAGGAATCAGCTCATAACCACTAGTTGGGAAACCGCCATGAACATTGCTGACAGGGCTTATTCTTGTAAGATAATAAATAAGTTCATCTTCTGAAGGAGGTCTCCGCTGCTCTTCGGCTCTTCGCTGTTCCTCGACTCTCCGCTGCTCTTCAATTCTTGTTTGTTCAGCTATCCTCTGCTCTTCGAGTCTTTGCTGCTCCGCTAATCTTTGCTGTTCCGCGAGTCTTTGCTGCTCCGCTAATCTTTGCTGTTCCGCGAGCCTTTGCTGTTCAGCTAATCTTTGCTGCTCTTCGAGCCTTTGTTGTTCCGCCAATCTTTGCTGCTCCGCGAGCCTTTGTTGTTCCGCAAGCCTTTGTTGTTCCGCCAATCTTTGCTGCTCCGCAAGCCTTTGCTGCTCCGCGAGTCTTTGCTGCTCCGCTAATCTTTGCTGTTCCGCGAGCCTTTGCTGCTCCGCTAATCTTTGCTGCTCTTCAAGCCTTCTTTGTTCTTCCTGTCTTTGTTGTTCCGCGATTCTTTCCTGTTCTAATCTTTCCTGCTCAAGCCTCGCGAGCCTTTCTCTTTCCAGCCTTTCCTGTTCCAACCGCTGCTGCTCTAATCTTTCCAGTTCAGCTAAATTAACCCGCGTGAGAACTTCATATGATCTTGGAGAGGAAACCGAAGGGACAATCCCGCCCTGAGCTGTTATCCGCCAATGCCACGAGCTTCCTTCCCGCAATACAACATCAGGAAGAGGGAAAAAATTATTTGACACGTTTTGCCTGACCGCGGGATTATTAAAATTCTGGTTATCCGCTATTTCCACAGTCCACGATGAAGCGTTGCTGTCAGCCGCCCAGAGCAAAGACTGCCCTGAAGTATCAAGGTTTATTTTTTCATCAGGAGCCGGATAAATCAAAACAGGAGGCGGCAGCGCGGGTCTTTCGCGCACAACCGTAAAATTATCAATATAAGAAGGAGGCAAAGAGCCGGAAACCCACGCCGGAAGCACAGGCGTTACGCGCCAATGCCATTCGCTAACATCAAGGCTGCTTATGACAACGTTGGTGCCTTCTACGTTACGCGAAACAGCGGGTCTGCTCATGTTGGGATTCGCCGAGACTTCAAGATTATACGAAACCGCGCCTTCGACGGCGGTCCATGAGAAATTAACGCCGGTTTGCGAGGCTGGCAGTTCCACAGCGCGCGCGGGAGAAAGAAGCGCGACAGGCGCGGGCGTGATAATCTCGATGGTTCCCGAAGGATACATGGAACTGGCAGGCTCGCGGCTGCTTCCTTCCGCGGGATACGCGCGCCACCAGTAATTGCCGCCGTATAAATATAATAACGCCGAACTGCCTGTTGAGTCGGAGCGTTCAACAATATTGTTAAAACCCGCGTCGCGCGCGATTTCGATAATGACATAAGTATCATCGTTAAAGTTTGATGAATTCCATGTGAATCTGACCGGCGCAGCCTGCCCTGCCTGTCCGAGTATGCGGGCGGAACTGCCAAATGATGTTACCGCTATCGCGGGATTGTAGCTGCGATGTCCCGCGGCGTCGAGCGCGAAAATCTCGCCTGTTTCAATTACTTCGCCGTCAAAAACAGCTTCCCCTGTTATAACAGAAAGATTTAATCCTTCATTGCCTCTGTCAAGGTTTACCTGACCTTCAACTACAATTTCCGAAGTTCCCGTCGTAATGGTGACGCTTCTTGAAGAAGCGACTTCCATTTTACCGCCTGTAAAATCTACTCTCGCTCCGCTTGAATCCGAGAAAAATATCTGAATAAGCGTATTTTCACCTAACGTAAGATACGTAACTTCATCCCTGAAAGACAAAATTGCCTCAGAAAATTCTATCGTGCGGATAGTATCGCCGTTATAAACAGGAGCCGAATCGCGCAGCCTGTCCCATACGACGCGATCTATGAATTTGCGCTCAGCGGTTCTTTTTTTAAAAACAATTGTACCAATTTCATCTTCGTTTAGTTTTGTCAGCGTGCGGTTGTATTCCTGCCAGAAAGCCGCTCCCGAAGTAACGGAACCGGCTATGCAAAGGATGACAATAAATAAATCAATTGCCCGAAATTTTGTATTTCTTTTCTTCTGCATTAGCGTCAACCTTGGAAATATCAGGAGGGGTTATATCGAGCAGTTTTCTCACTTCCTCAAGCGTTTTGGGTCCTGCCGCTCCTTTTAAATTAACTACAGCGAACATCCTTACCGGTTTCTCTTTGCCTTTTACGGTAACCGCCGGCATTTCTTCCGTAACGAATTTATCTCCGACAAGTGTCCATGTATCTTCCGTTATAAGAATATCAGTTCCAAGCGGTTTATTAAGCGCTTCGGTGCGGCTCGCGAGATTAACAGGATCTCCTATAACCGTGTATTCCATGCGCTGATCGGAGCCAATTTGCCCCGCTGTCACAATTCCTGTATTAAGGCCGCAGCCGATTCTGATTTCAGGATTCGCGGGATCGTCTTTTCTGCGCTTCTTGTTTAAATCGTATAACGCGTTGCGCATCATAAGGGAGGCTTTAACGCCGTTGAAAGCGTCAGCCGCCGGGCTTCCCGCGGAAAAAGCTGTGCCCCAGTGCGCCATAACAGCGTCGCCGATAAATTTATCGACAACGCCGCCGGTTTTTTCAACACAGTCAACCATGTAAGTAAAATATTCATTTAGCCAGTGAACAATTTTATTAGACGCTTCATCGCCGAACGCTTTTGTAAAATTTTCCGATTTTTCCGTAAAGCCGCGGATATCAGAAAAGAAGATTGTCGCGTGACGAGGAAGACCGCCTGGCTTTATCTCGCCTTTCATCGCGCGTACCGCGATATCTTTATTTGTGAACCGTCCGAAAATATTAAGCGCGCCTGTCATCTTTCCGAAGTTTTCGGTTAAAAGCCCGACTTCGTCATGAGTGTGAGGTTCAAGCTTCTGATCGAAATTGCCTTCAACGATTTCCATCGCGGCTTCGGTCAGACCCCTAAGCGGGCTTGAAATTGTTTTGGAGAAAAACCAGATAAACATAATCGCCGCGAACAACACCGCGAGGGTAAGAAAAATATTCTGAAGCGTGACGCGGCGTACAGCCTCAAAAACAACAGAGTACGGAATAGTCGTAATTACAACAGTATCGGTTCCTGTTACGGGAAAATACGCGCCAAAAAACATTTCGCCCGCGTTATCCTCGAATGAAATCTGTCTGCCTGTAGCGCCGACTTCTCTTAAAATATTGGAAACAATCGGCATATCGGAAAAATTCGTCCCGCTGAGAATAAGATCGTTCATTGGGTGAAGAAGAAGGTCTCCGGCTCCATTGATCATAAAGCTGGTATTTGTCCCTATTCCGAATGATTCAGAAAGATTATCGGGTAAAAAAAGCACTTTTACAGTTTCCTGTCCGAAGATTCCCTGCCGGAGAAAAACTGTCCCGATAAGCGAAAGCCTGAAAAAAGGCGAAGCGTTATAATACCGCGCCCTTCCGGTAATCGCGAGGTTTGTATGCAAAACAGAGTCAAAATAATTTTTTATTAAAACGCTGTTTATATTATTGGATAACATGAATGTATCACTTGGAATAAAGATTGAATTCCCGTCCCTGTCAATTACCTCCATCGCGGCGATACTCCGGTTGTAATAGAAAAAGTCCTGATCCATTTCGACATCATGCCGGCCCCATTCATTGAGGTAAAAACGATCCATCATGCTCAAATACAAGAGAACAGCCGCCTGAATAGACTGAAACGAGCTTAAAGTCTGAGAACCTGTCTGACCGTTAATTGTAAGATTATTATATTCGGCGGTGCGCCTGACATCTTCGGTGCTGAGAAAAGAAACAAGAGCGATTACAGCGCCAAGAGAAAAAAGCAGCAGGATGGAAATAATGATTACAAGTTTCGCGCCTATAGGGAATTTTACGCGGGTTTTTGTCTGTTCCTGAGCCATTTCTTACCTCAAACGCTTTTTGCTATATCTGGAAATTTTAATGATAATAATAAAAAAAGTCAACGATAGGTAAAATTTTTATATTTTGTATTATTTACACAATTTTTCGTTCAGCGGCGATTCGTATAGCGTCCGCGAGATTTTCCGCGCCTAATTTCATGTAAATATTATTCACAAGCATTTTAACAGTGTTAATCGACAAATTGCGGCTCGCCGCGATCTCGGCGCGGGAAAGACCATGGGATAAATCCATCAGGATTTCGCTCTCTCTGGGCGATATGACTACTTTGTCCGTTAATTGATTGTCTCTTTTATACTCGGTAATTACATGAGCGAGGCGTTTGGCGTACAAAGTGGATTTACGGCTGATATCTTCAAGCCACGAAACGGGAATTTTACAAGTCTGTTTTAAAAGAAAAGCGGTGAGCGTACGCATATCTTTTCCAAGCTCAATGTAAGGCATAATAATTTCATTAGGCGAGGATGTTTCATACGCTTCTTCAATAAGAGCGCGGGCTTTCTCTTTATCTTTTAACTTATAGTAAACGCAGGCTTCTATCGCGAGCATTTCCACTCTGCCGTATAAAAACGACTCTCGCTTTTTCATATCCTGTATATAAGAAAGCAATGGCGGATAGTTTCTTGTTAAGTAAAAATACCGGGCTTTCATCTGATTGGCGTAGTTCTCCGCGAAACCCGCATAGCCGTAAAGTGAAAAATTTTCTTTCAGCCAGTCAGGCGCTTTATCCGGCATTCCAAGCGCGCAGCAATACCAGCATAAAGTAATATCATAATCCAGAAAACGGCTGAAGTAATCCGCGTCGCTTAAGCCGGTTTTCATATCATCTAACGCTTTCTGCGCTTTTAAATAATTACCCTGCGTAACCGCTATCCTGATTATGTAGAATAACGCCCTGTGTATTAACGCTGATTTTTTTATTTTACGAATTATTGTCAGGCTTTTCGCGATTAAATGCTCCGCGATATTAATATCGCCCAGATAGAACATAAATTCGCCGCGCGCGAGATCGTTTTCTCCGTTGTCATAATTTATAAAGCATTTTTTTAAATGCTCTCCGCTACGCGAAACAGAGTTAATATAATCTTCCGGCGCGCCTTTCCTTGACGAATTGACTATGCAAATCCAGGGGCTCGGAGTAATGGCGATTAATTTTCCGGGTTCAACAGGCATATCGTACAACCGGCTCATTTTCTCAAATAGAAGATCAAAATCGTAAACATCCTTTTTTAAACACATCATTTCGCGGGTTATTGCCCAGCAGTAATAAATACTGCCAAGCGTGTGCCTTGTAAACAGTTCGTTTTTTGGGAGATTGATGTATTTTGATTCATAATACGCGGCAAGTTCATCCGCTTTTTCCAGCAGTCCCTGACAGATAACAGTGCGAAGATGCGTTGACGCTAAAAATGTGACTGTGTTAAAAATTTCCCGCGGCGCCCGTTCCAGAACGCCCTCGGCGTAACACGCTATGTCATACGGTATCTGAGAAGGAGATCCAATAAACATTTTTACAATCGCGTTATAATCGCCGATCTTTTCGTAATACGAGAGCGCGTCAATTTTAAAACCGTTCTGATTGCACCAGTCTCCGGCGATCGCGTACGTTTCTCTCCTTTGCTCAGGAGACAGAAGCGCCTGCTTTCCCGCGAGAAATTCAAGAAACAGCGGATGAATCAAAAACGCGTTAATAAAGTTATCGCGGCGCGCGTAAGCGCTTTGTTTTTCAAGCTCGTTGACAAGATCGTCTTCTTCTCCTGAAAGAAGGATTAAAAGCTCAACTGACAAATGATCGATTAATGAAAGGCGGACAAGAAAATTCTGCAATGAAGATGATGTGTTATTCCAAACTTCCGTTTCCATAAATTTAAAAATATTCGTCTTCATCGCGTTACGCAGATACCCCTCGTAGCCGGGAGCTTTTTTGTATGATCGGACAACAAAATTAAGCGCGAACGCCCATCCTTCGGTGTCCTGCATTATCGCGCGCAGGGTATCAGGCGTAAGCGAAATTCCCTGAGCGCGGAAATACTGGGTAAGTTCGCTGCCGGTAAAACGAAGCTCATCTTCGCTTACATTAAAAATTTGGTCTTTGGAAATAAATCCCGCGATATTAATGCGCGGAGTGGAACGGGAAATTAAAAATATTGTTATACCGACAGGCAGTTCGCGTATTGCTTCTTCCACAAACCGGATAACTGAAGGGTCTTCGATGTAATGACAATCGTCAAAAACGAATATTCTTTGTTTCATATTGGCGTGACTGCGAAGCTGTATTTGATACTGCGAAATTTTTTCGGATGTGTCAGGAAACCCGAGCTTATTCAATGAAGCGGCGAACGGCTGGTTAATCTGCGTCATGCAATGGGTAAAATTTTCCCAAAAACGCGCGCCGACATTATCGCGCTCGGACAGCTGTACCCATACGGTTTTCGCCTGATAATCCAAAAGGAAATCATGAACGGCGGTTGTCTTGCCGTATCCTGCTCCAGCGCAAACAATAATCATGGGATATTTCATCGCTTCCATAAATAATTGGTTTAAGCGCGCTCTTTTAAAATGAAAACTGTTATTAACAGAGCAATGCGCTTTCGCAGAGTTTTCATACCGCGGATTCACTGAGTGAGAATTTTTATCCTGTTCACTGTATGTATTTTTTGACTGTGTCATAAATACTTTTTCAGCTCTCCTTCCATTTCAGACAGAAATTTTAATTTTTAACATAAATTTTTTTAACAAAAAATATACTAACATTTTAACAGATCAAACAAGGTCTGTCCGCGAAGCAGCCGGCTTTGTGAACAGACGCTGATTAAACAAATAAATCGTAAATTGCTAATATTTATTTGTCAATTGAACGCTTTTATTTTTATTAAATTTACTGGTTTTATTTAATTAAAAATTTAAAACGCGTTTTGCCCAATACTTGAGATTATTCCAAAACGCTGACACGCGCCAAAAATCCCGCTTGACACTGTTTTGTATATTTGTATAATAACGTAGGTTTTTTTATGGAGGAAATATGAAAAAAGCTGTAATTGTAATATTAATTTTAACGCTGATATGCGGCATCGCGTCCGCCGGCGGCGGCAGGGATTCAGGCGGCATGACAATAAGGTCAGGCGTTCTGACTATCGGCATGGATATCGGGTACCCTCCGATGGAATATTACGCGCCGGACGGAATAACTCCGATAGGTTTTGATGTCGAAATGGGTAAGGCGATTGCCGCTAAAATGGGTCTTCAGGCGAATTTCGTCAATACCGCGTGGGACGGAATTTTCGCTGGCGTTGAAACAAACAGATACGATGTAATTATGTCATCAGTTACAATCACTCCGGCGCGTCTTAGGGCGCATAATTTCAGCCATCCGTACATAGCGAACACACTGGTTATGGTGCTTCCCAAAGGTTCATCAATAACAGCCAGAACTCCGATGGAAACCGCGGGTCTTAACGTTGCGTTCCAGGCGGATACAACAGCGGATTTTTACATGGAAAGACTCGCTTCCGAGCAGGGGCTCCGCTACAACCCGCGCAGGTACGATCAGGTTCTGCATTGCTTTACGGAACTTGAGCTTGGAAGAGTCGATGTTATCGTGACAGACCTTCTTGTCGCGTATCATTATGTCGCGGATCCGAACAGCCCGTTCGAGATTGTATGGCGAAGTTCTGAGCCTGAGGTTTTCGGCATATGTATAAAAAGAGGAAATGACGCTCTTACAGACGCTGTAAACAAAGCGTTAACTGATCTTTTTAACGACGGAACCATGCTGCGCATATCCAATCAAATCTTTGGCATGGACCTTGTTACAGAAGCAAGGCGACAGTGGTAGAATTTCAGGAAAACATTTTAAGGATCATCTCATGGCTTCCGGCTCTGTTAAACGGCGCAAGGATAACCATCGGGTTAACTGTCTGCGCTATGTCCGCGGGTCTTGTGATCAGTCTCTTTATTGCCCTGGGGAAGATGTCAAAGAATTGGATCATCAATAAACTTTGCGCGGCTTATACATTCTTCTTCCGGGGTACGCCTCTTTTAATGCAGATTTATTTTATCTATTACGCGCTTCCTATGATCTCCACGGCTTTTCTTATAAATACAGGTAACGCCGAAATAGACAGATTCATTTACGCGTTTATCGCCTACAGTTTAAACATGGCAGCCTACCTCGCGGAAATTATCAGAGCCGCTATTCAGAGCATAGATAAAGGCCAATTCGAAGCCTCCCGCGCTTTAGGATTATCCTACGCGCAGACAATGAGGCTTGTAATTATTCCGCAGTCGTTCAGGCGCTTAATCCCGCCTGTCGGCAATGAATTTATTCTAATGTTAAAAGATGTTTCTCTTGTATCGATGATCGCGTTAGTTGACATTACAAGGGCGACAAGAACGATAGAAAACTCAACAAGATCCCCGCTTGTATATATTCCGGCGATGATTTTATATTTGATAATTACAGCCGTTTTTACATTTATTTTCCGCAGGCTGGAAAAAAAATATTCAGTCTACGAGTGAGCTTTCTATGTCAATGATAAAAACAACAGGCCTTTATAAGACATTTCATAAAACAGGGCGCGTTCCTTTGGAAGTATTAAAGGATGTGTCGCTGACTGTGGAACAAAGCGAAGTTGTCTGCATTATCGGGCCTTCGGGAGCCGGCAAATCAACATATCTGCGTACGCTTAACAAGCTTGAAACAATAGACGAAGGGCAGATTTATATAGAAGATAATTTAATTTTTAACTGTCATAAAGGCGTAAACAAAATAAAAATGCATAATGATGAGCGAAATAAAATTCTTTTGGAAGTAGGAATGGTCTTTCAGCGGTTCAATCTGTTCCCGCATAAAACCGCGCTGGAAAACGTAATGCTCTCTCCGCATCATGTAAGAAAAATTCCCATTGAACAGGCTCGCGAAAAATCAAAACAAATACTCGACAGAGTCGGTTTATCGGATAAGTTTGACACATATCCCGCGCAGCTTTCAGGCGGTCAGCAGCAGAGAGTCGCGATAGCGCGCGCCCTTGCGATGGAGCCGCGCATCATGCTCTTTGACGAGCCGACATCATCCCTCGATCCGGAGCTTGTCGGAGAAGTATTATCTGTAATGAAACAGCTTGCCTCAGCCGGAATGACAATGCTTGTTGTCAGCCATGAAATGGGATTCGCGCGCGAAGTCGCGAACAGAGTCGTGTTTATGTATCAAGGCTCGATTCTGGAAGATGGGAAACCCGAAAATATTTTCACAAATCCCGAAAACGACCGCACGCGGCAGTTTTTACAAAGCGTTCTGTAAATTAATCTTGTTCCAAAAATCCGGTTAAAAATACGCGTACTTATCAGGTAATCGCCTTAAAAAAATAAAATCTTTAAGTTTTTGCCAAGGAATATATCGATAATTATAATTTTTTGCCAAGGAAAAATATGATTTTTAACGTTTTTTGCCAAGGAATATAATGATATCTATTGTTTTTTGCCAAGGAATATATTATACTCAATGGTATGAAAAGAGAGGCCATAAAATCCCTGCTGGAATGGAAAGAAAGGCCTGGTCATAAACCGCTTATTCTAAATGGAATCAGGCAGACTGGCAAAACATGGCTTATGAAGGAATTTGGCGGACAAGCCTACGCGAACACGGCGTATATCCTGTTTGAGAAAAATCCAAGATTACAGGAACTATTCGCCTCAGATATGGATGTTCAAAGGATATTAAAAGGCCTTGAACTGGAAACCGGAAAAAAAATTGAACCTGACAACACATTGATTATCTTTGACGAAATCCAGGAATGTCCCTCCGCTATAACTTCGCTAAAATATTTTAATGAAAACGCGCCGGAATACGATATTATAGCGGCAGGCAGCTTACTGGGAATTTCTCTTCACGAGGGCGTATCCTTTCCGGTCGGCAAGGCGGAATTTTTAACTTTGTATCCGATGAATTTCAGCGAATTTTTATTGGCGGCAGGAGAGGAAAAATTATACGATCTTGTAAAAAGCCTCGACTGGAAAATGATAAATGTTTTTAAAGATAAATTGATTTTACAACTTAAAACATATTTTTTTACAGGCGGGATGCCGGAAGTTGTAAATGAATTTTCCAAAGACCGCGATTTTAATCTGGCTCGTAAAATTCAAAATGATATATTAAATTCTTATCAAAACGATTTTTCCAAGCATATCCCTGCTGGCGATCTTCAAAAAACTCTTCTTATCTGGGATTCCCTTCCGGTTCAGCTTTCCAGGGAAAATAAAAAGTTTATCTATAAAAGCGTTCATAAAAACGCGACCGCGGCTTCATTTGAAACTGCCCTTAGCTGGCTTGAATACTGCGGTCTTGTAAATAAAGTTAACCGCGTTTCAAAACCTGCCCTTCCGCTAAAAGGTTACGCGAATACAGGCGCGTTTAAATTATTCCACTGCGATATCGGTCTGCTTTCCGCCGCGTCCGCGCTTGAAGCGAAAACAATTCTTGAAGGTAACGCCATGTTTACGGAATTTAAAGGCGCGTTAACGGAGCAGTTTGTTTGTCAGGAAATGAAACATTTTAAAGACGCAGTAATAGCGTATTGGACAAATGAAAGCGCGACCGCGGAAGCGGATTTTGTTTTACAGATAAAAAGCGATATTATTCCGATAGAAGTTAAATCATCGGTTAACCTAAAAGCGAAAAGCCTTATGGTTTACCGCGAAAAATTCAATCCAAAAACAGAAATCAGAACTTCGCTTGCCGCCTTTAACAAACAAGGCAGCCTTTTAGACATTCCGCTTTTCGCTATAGGAGAACTGGAAAAAATAATCGGCTAATAACCTTTAAACGCAGAAGTTTTACAAACCCCGCAGCTTTTCAATGTCGCCGATGCTGTCAAAGCCGGAAAAATCATAATCAACTTCAGCTAACGTGACGATCGCGAAAGTGAGAACTTCCATGCCTTCATGCAAATGGCCGCCGAAAGCTTTTTCAGTATCTGAGTGAACAATGTGGGCGTGAACTCTGCCTTCGATAATGTAACCGCTGATCCCCGCGATGTCGGAAGCTTTTTCGTCTTTAACATAATCGTTACGCGGAGGATTTTCTCTTGTGCCGACGACATGATAATGATGAGAACGCGCGGAGCCGATTCCGCAGAGGATCACGGCGTTTTTAATGTTCTGATCTTTCGCGGCTTTTTCAAGCGATGCCAGTAAATCATCGCCGGGATTAAACCGCGCGAAGATCAGATTTTTAATCGATGTTCTTTCAGCTAACATAATTTATTTCATTCTACAGTGTCGTCTAACGGCATGCCGAGATCGATATACAATTGCTTGCGCGATTTCTTGTCGGTACTCGCTTCCTGCCACGCGTATGCCGCTACATCCTTCGCGACTTTGCGGGGGACGGCGATTACCCCGTCTCCGTCCGCGACTATGACATCGCCAGGATATATCGCGACTCCTCCGATCGCGATCGGAATGTCTTTATCGATAAATCTGATGCGCGCCTGATCCATCGGCTGCGAAATAAAATAAGACCACACCGGAATCTTCTGAATTATCACTTCGTCTGTGTCGCGGATTCCGCCGCCGTTTGTCATAAAACCGACAGCGCCTGCTTTTTTGCAATGAAGCGTGTTGTTTGAGCCGAGAAGACCGACATCAATTCCCGCGACATCAAGGCAGATAAAATCTCCCTGTTGAATATCCTTGCTCCACGGATCGTGGCAAATCTCTGTGTAGTACATGTTTACCCATTCGCGGTATTTTTCCGGCGGAAGAGCCGGAACAGGTCCTTCATAGGGAACATAGCGCGCGGTCCTGGCTATACCGGCCACGCTTGTTTCCGGCCGGAACAGCGGGCGTATTTTATAATCCACCGATCCGTAATGATGATAACCCATCCAATCCATGCCGTCACGCACATCCGTAACGCGCAGCCGTTTAAACATTTCGATTAATTCAAGGTTTTCTTTGTTATTCATTTTTAAATTATAGCATAATTTTCTTATTGAGCAATTAATTTTTTATTTTTTTTCTGATAGACTGGATTTATGAACAATGATAATGAATTAAATTCCCTTAGGCTTGGTATTCCTGATATTCTGCTGCCAAAAAGCGGCTATATGTCAAAGTGGCCTGTGATTGCCTGCGACCAATATACGCAAGATCGCGGGTACTGGAAAAAAGTTAAGGATTACGCGGGCGATTCTCCGTCAACCATTAATTTAATTTTTCCTGAAATCTTTCTTAATGACGCGGACGCGGATAAAAGAATTATTGATATTCATTCGGATATGAACCGTTATCTGAAAGACGGTGTTTTTAATAAACCTTTTAATGGTTTTATATATATCGAAAGAGATACGCCGTATCAAAAAAAACGCCGCGGGCTTGTGGCGGCAATCGATCTTGAACATTACGACTGGCATCCTGACGCGCGCCCATTAATCCGCTGCACCGAAGGTACTGTGCCGGAGAGGCTGCCTCCGCGAATGGACATCCGCCGCGGCGCCCCGCTTGAGCTGCCTCATACGCTGCTTCTCATTGATGATGATAAAGACGAGCTTTTGCCGGTTCTCGGGGAAATAGCGAAAAAGAATGATCCCGTATACGACACGCGTTTAATGATGGATTCCGGCAGAGTGACAGGCTGGCATATCAGCGCGGAAAATGACGGAAAGCCGGCGGACGCGATGCTCCACATTGTCAATAAACTTGATGAACTTAGCAAACGCTCTATTACCCGTTACGGTGCCGGAAATAATGAACCGTTTTTATTCGCTGTCGGCGACGGCAATCATTCACTCGCGGCGGCAAAGGGTATTTGGAATGAAATAAAAAATGAGCTAATCTCCCGCGGGGAAGAGCCTACGCATCCTTGCAGATTCGCGCTCGCGGAGATAGAAAATATTTATGATCCCGCGATTCAATTTGAACCCATACACAGATTGATTTTTGATATTGGTTTTGATAATACAATCACATTACTTTCAACGCTTCCAGATTTTTCATATAAAATAGTAAATAACGAACAGGAACTTTCTTCTCTGGTATCAGGCGCTAACGCGAAAGAAAACGGCGCTGGAAACATATTCGGCGTGATATCAAAAGGCCGTTATGCGCTAATTAAAACTTCCGCTTCGGGAATAGCGACCGCCTGTCTTCAGCCGATTTTGGATGAGTATCAGGCTCTAAACATGGGAACAGAGCGCGCTTCTAACTGCATAGATTACATCCACGATGAAAAAGAGCTTTTCCGTCTGTCAGCGGCGGGAAACCGCGGAACAGCAGGCATTTTACTGCCACCTGTTGAAAAATCCGGGCTTTTTGATACTGTAGCGCGCCTTGGACCTCTGCCGCGAAAAAGTTTTTCTATGGGACATTCACGAGAAAAACGTTTTTATCTTGAGTGCAGAAGAATTAACAATTAGTTTGCGTATTCTGACATTGTCAAGTATAATTTTGACTATGTTAAAAGAAAATGTAATAACTGACAAAAAAAAACCAAACGAAATAGTTACTTGGGATGAAAAATACAGCGTTGGAATTGATCTTATAAACGGACAGCATCATGAGCTAATTGTTCTTACCAATCAATTATATAACGCGTGTTTTGAGAACGATGACAAACTTCATACTGCATTCAAGAAAGCTATGAGCAGTCTTGTCGGATATGTCCGCTTTCATTTTGAAGCGGAACTAAAAATATTAAACGCGGTTAATTATCCTGATTATTTAAATCATAAAAAAATGCACGAAGACCTTGTCAGGGATATTTTAGAAGCGGTAAAAGATTACAACGAAGGCAAAAAATTTGTGCCTAACAATCTTGTGCGTACATTAAAAGACTGGATATTCAGCCACATCGCGGTTTATGACAAAATGTACAGCGTATATGTCATGAATCAAATAAAAAACGGAACGTTGTCATTGAAATCGCTTAAAGATATTGAAACTGCCGCGGTTAGCTAAATCTGATCTTCTTCATCCAGCATGGGGACGCGGATTTGCCCGTTGTAAAGTTCCTTGGGCTGTATTCTGATTTTTAATTTTTTTTCAAGTGACGCAAGAAGCCGCATCTGCGTTTCATCGCCGATTGTGATCATAATTCCTTGTCTGCCAGCGCGCGCTGTGCGGCCGCAGCGGTGAATGTACACTTCACTGTCGGAAGGAACATCCATAGCGATAATGTGCGTAACGCCGTTAATATCAAGACCGCGCGCCGCAAGGTCGGTGCAAACAAGCGCTTCCGTTCCGCCCTGCCTGAATAATTCCAGCGCGGTCTTTCGTTCATGTCCAGAAATCGGTTTTTTATTAATCTTTCCAAAAAGACCAGCCGCGGGAACATGATGGTACTGAAGGCGCGAAAGAATTAAAGCCGCATCTTCGCCGCGGCTTGTAAAAACAAGCGCCTTTACTTTTGATTTTTTTCCTTTTTTATTTCTTAACGCGGATAACAGCGAGCGCAGCGTTTGATCTTTTCTTCGTTTTTCGCTGAAGATTGCCCAATGCTCAATTTTTTCCCGGAGGATTTCATGATCGTCTGATTCAATAAAATTAATATTGTTTACAGCGATTAATTTTTGAATTTTATCCCTGTTCTTTTTATTTAATGTCGCGGAACACGCGGTTATAACAAATGTTTTTTCTTTTTTATTTTTATTAATAATTTCAATCAATTCATTTGTCTCGCCTGACATTTCTTCGCTGACAAGGCGGTCAGCTTCGTCCAATACTAAAAAACGCAATCCGTTAAATTTAATAATTTTCTTTTTAGCCAGAACAAGCAGCCTGCCGGGATTACCGATTATAATCCGCGACCTTGTTTTTTTAATTGTTTCAATCTGCCGATCAAGATTCGCGCTTCCGATCACGAGAACCGGACGAATTTCGCGCTGTTCAGGCTGTGAAGATTTATCAAGCAGAAAATCAAGTTCGCCGAATATCTGCGAACATAACTCCAGAGTCGGAGCGATAATCAACAAAGCTGGTGAATTAAAAAAGCTTTCATTTACAACAGGATTTATTTCTTGCTTTATATCCGGATCCGCCGCGTCTGTTAATTTTTGCAAAAACGGCAGAAGATAAGCGAATGTTTTGCCTGTTCCCGTTTCTGAACGGAAAAAAATATTTTTATTTTCTAAAAGCCGCGGGATAACAAGTTTTTGAATTTCCGTTGGTTTTTCTATAGATCGTTCATTCAGCTTATTTATTAAAAACGGTTTAATGCCAAGCTCAGAAAAAGAATTCATAATGCTCAATATGTTACTTTATAATCGGATATCATACAATATGAAAAAATTCTTAGTTTTTAATTTCTTTAGGAAGCCAGAATAATTTTTCAATTTCCCATTTGTAAAATATTTCTTTGTTTTTAGAAACACACCGCTTCCAGAACATATTCGCTACAGCGGCGGCGCGAAAGAATATATTTAAATTTTTAATTGGATCAATCAATGGCGCGTGACTGCGTTCCTCCGCGCTACCGCTTTCTTCAGTGCGCGCGCCTAATGAGCGCGTCACATCAATATTATTTTTATTAAAAAAATAAGCGCCTAAAATTAACGGCGATATACAAGACGTGATTTTAGCGGTTTTGACGCTTGACATATCAAAGATAATTTCAGGTTCAAGTTTATACCCTGAAAGATTCATTTCATTGCCGCAGAAATTTACAGGCATGACAGTTAAATCTGTAATAAATATTTTTTCTTTTCCAATTGATTTTCTAAGCGCGTTCGCTGTCCGCTTTAGTTCATCGGGGCTTAGCGGTTCGGCGGCGGAAGCGACAGGTATTACTCGCGGAAAAGGGTAAACGTTTTTTAAACCATTTTTAAATAATGTTTCATTATATTTTAGTACGCCGGCTCTCGCGTCATTGTGCGGCGCCAAAACAACAAAATTTTCAGTTTTTTTCATTTTATTTTATTAATTATACACCTGATGGTTATATTTTTCTTGTGTTAATTGATATCCGCGTGGTAAAATGATCGCTGGAGAAAAATCATGAAATATAAGACCAAATTACTAGTTGACAGATTTACAGGAATACTTTCGTCATGGGACGGCGTTGAGTGTATTACCTTAAATGAAGCCGCGCTTCCCGATACTTTGGATCCATATTTCGCGCTCATTCTTGATGTTTTTTGTTCAGCTCAAATTCCCGGCGAGGATGAACGCTGCCGTCTTTACGGCGATGATGTCGCCGCGTTTGAATGTTCAAGTAACAGCGATAAAGACCGTTTTTTAATCGGCGATATTCCTGTACGGATAGAATTTAAGAAAACCGCGAAGATTAACGAGCTTGTAAATATAGCCAATTCCAACCACGAGTCATTATGGCTTATTAAAGATTCGGGAACTTACGGGTTTTACCGTCTCGCGAACTGCGAAATAATTTTTTCCCGATCAGATTGGATTCATGATATAAGAAAACGCCTGGAACATCTTGGCGATAAATTCTGGAAAGAAACTCGCGGCGCGGTTCAGTCTAAGATGGAACATTTTCTCTCGGATTTAGGCGCTGCCTGTTATCAGAATGACAATTTTCATTATCTGATCGCCTCCGCCGGTTTTATCAAACACGCGTGCATGACCCTGTTTTGCGTAAACAAGCGCTTTGAGCCGTCTCACCGCGCGTATAACAAACAGGTGTCCGAGCTGCCTATACTCCCCGAATCATTCACAGCGGAGTTTAGAACTTTTTTAAATAACAACACAGTAGATATGGAATCGCGTTTTCATATCGCGAAATTAATCGGTTCTAAAATCGTGATGCTTTGAGAACTTCGAAAATGAATAGTTAAATTACTTTTAATTTTTTTCATTCCGCCGCGTCAGCTCTTGAAAATCTCCTGATTTTTGTCGAAAATAAGTTATGGGTTCTAAGGATATTTTTTCTTCAATTTCTAATGTTTATTTTGTCGGGATTAAAGGCACAGGCGTCTGCGCTTTGGCTGAGCTCATGCATGACAGCGGGATAAAAGTCAGCGGAAGCGATATTCCGGAAGTATTTTATACAGACGCGATTTTAAACGATCTTAATATAACTTTTTTTGAGGATTTTGACGCGGCTCATATTACAGATAATATTGATTTGGTAATTTATTCAGCGGCTTACAGCGCGGAAACAAACGCGGAGCTAAAAAAAGCGGGGGAACTGAATATCCCTCTATTAAAATATACCGATGCTCTCGGCGCGTGGTCAAAAAAATTTGACTCAACCGGCGTCTGCGGCGTTCATGGCAAAACTACCACAACCGCGATTTGCGGCGTTTTAGCGCGCGCCGCGGGGCTCGCGGCGCAGGTTCTTGCCGGAAGCGCCGCTTTGGATTTTAACGGCAGATCAACGCTTGTTCTTGGAAAAAAATATTTTATCGCCGAAACCTGCGAATACAGAAAACATTTTTTATCTTTTTCTCCCGCGCGGATAATTCTTACCGCCGTAGAAAGCGATCATCAGGATTATTTTCCGGATTATTCTTCAATCCTTGACGCGTTTGTCCAGTATTGCAGGCTGCTTCCAAAAGGCGGGCAGCTTATTTACTGCGCGGACGATAAAGGCGCGAGCGAAGTCGCGGATATAATAAGAAATGACGCGAAAGGCATTGAGCTGATTCCTTACGGATTTACAGCGTTAGGTGATTTTAAAATAAATTCCTATAAAATAATCAATGAAACGGCTGTTTTTTCCCTAAATGGAATTCCTGGCGATATTGTTATGCGCATTCCTGGGCGTCATGAAGCTTTAAACGCCGCCGCTGGTTTGGCGTTAACCGCTGCCTTAATTCAAAATGAAAATTCCGGCGCGGATAAAAAAAACAACGAAGCTTTTGAAGAAAGTTTGTTTAATGAAGATCAGATTAAATCCATAAAAAACGCGCTCTTGAATTTTAAAAGCGCGAAACGAAGAAGCGAGATAATCGGAGAAGCCTGCGGCATAATCTTTATGGATGATTACGGACATCATCCGACAGCGATTAAAACGACGCTTGAAGGCATAAAAAGTTTCTATCCAAAGCGGCGCCTTATCGTAAGTTTCATGTCACACACTTATACGCGCACAAGCGCGCTTTTAAATGAATTCGCGCAATGTTTTAATGAAGCTGATATTGTGTTCTTTCATAAGATTTACGCTTCCGCGAGAGAAGATTATAAAGGCGGAGTTAACGGCAGAACGCTTTACGAAAGATCAAAAGCTGCGCGTAACGCCGCCGGAAAAGATGAAACTCATTATTATGATGAAATTTATGACACTTTCGAACCGTTATGTACTATATTAAAGGAGGGAGATATTTTTCTGACCCTTGGAGCCGGAAACAACTGGCCGTTAGGTGAAAAATTACTCGATCATTTCAGGCGGATTAATTCCGAAAACGCGGGAGAGAAAAATGATTAGCATGACAGGTTACGCGTACAGCGAAATTGAATCCGCCGCGAATCTCAGGTTAGGCGGGGCAGGCGCTGCTGAAACAGCGGATAAAAATAATAAATTCGATATCTCTGTATCTGTAGAAATTAAAGGCTGTAATAACCGTTTTTTAGAAATTAACATAAATCTTCCTCCGTGGCTTTCAATGTTTGAGTCAAAAATAAAAAAAATAATTTCAAGCAGCTGCGGCAGAGGAAAGGTTGATGTATTTATCCGCGTGCGCGAACATAACGCGCCGGTTAAAGTGAATATCAATAAAAACGCGGTAAGAGCGTATTTTGACGCGCTTAAGGATATCGCGGAAGATCTCGGCATTAATGAAAATCCGAATCTTGATACTCTTATCGAAATGGAAAGCGTTCTGGAAATTGAAAAATACAGGGAAAACGGCGTCTATTGGGACATAATCGAGCCTGTGTTACGCGAAACCGCGGAAAAATTTCAATGTGAACGCGAAAGAGAGGGAAAACACACAGAAAACGATATTCTATTAAATTTGGAGATAATAGAATCATCATTAAAAAATGTTTCATCTTTGGCTCCTGTAATTGAACAAACATTAAAAGACAATATCAGAACACGTTTTTCAGAGCTGCTTGGCAGTCAGATTGATGAAAACAGAATTCTCTCTGAAACAGCCTCTCTCCTCATAAAGTATACGATATCGGAGGAAATTTCGCGCCTTAGTTCGCATCTAAGCGAATTTAGAAATGAAACAAACGTAAATCCGCGGCCCGGAAAAAAATGCGATTTTCTGTGTCAGGAATTAAACAGGGAAATAAACACAATTGGTTCAAAGAGCGCTATATTGGAAATCAGCGCGGAAGTCGTTAAAATGAAAGAAGCTTTGGAAAATATCAGAGAGCAGTTAAGGAATATCGAATAGCAAAAGAGTTCGTTTTAATTTTATCGTTCAAGGAGTTGATGGTCATGGATATTAAGATCGCAATTTCGGGAAAGAGTGGCTGCGGCAATACGACAGTCGGAAAGCTGGTTGCTGATTTACTGAACATTCGATTTATAAATTTCACTTTTCGATCGCTTGCTGAAGAGCGTCATCTTGATTTGATTGGAGTGCTTGATCTCGCGTCAAGGGACGACTCTATTGACAGGGAAGTTGACGCGAGGCAGGTTCAGCTTGCCCGCGAAAAAGGCGGATGCGTGCTGGGATCGCGCCTCGCTATCTGGATGCTGGAAGAGGCGGACTTAAAAATTTATTTAAAAGCGAGTCCTATAATCAGAGCAGGTCGCATTGTAAAAAGAGAAGGAGGTGATCTTAATGACGTCGCCAGTTTTACAGAGAACCGCGACAAACAGGATCATGACAGATACTTTCGTATTTACGGAATAGATACGGAAAATTACAATTTCGCGGATTTGATCATTGATACTGATAATCTTAAACCGAATCAAATAACAGAAGAAATTGTAAAAAAAGCGCGAATGAAAAAAATAACGCAAACCCGCGTAAGACCGTAAGACATCAAAATTTAGCATGATAAAGGGAATACAGCCGTTATCTGATCTGCCCGCGCGGAAAACTGACACAATAAAACAAAAATCCTCAGTTCAGGCGCCCGAAGGTTCTGCTCAGTTAAAAAATATTTTACGGCATTCACCGGCGGCGGCAAGCCTTCCCCAGAATAAGCTTTCTTCCGCTATTTTTTCTTTCGCGCGTTTTTTTTCGCTTCCTTTAAAGCCTTCTTTGTTAGCTGACATCAGGCGAAGCGCTTTACAGCTTCCGCCGGCATCCGTTTTCAATGAAGCCGCGTCTTCTGTAAAAACCGCCGCTATTCAAAACGATCAAACCGCGAAGTCATCAGCTGACATTAAAACAGCCGGCGAAACAAAAACGCGCGATACAAGCTCTGAATTAACAGCGCGCGCGCTTGCCGCCGCCGCTGCCGAAAGCAAGGGAACGGAACTTAGCCAAAAAGGACTTGAGTCTTACGCGTATGTGATTGATCCTCCTTCGCGGCGGCAGGATGGAGAACGGAAAAAACGCGGGCAGGAACATAATCAGCAAGAACTAGAATTAAACAAAAAAAAATCCGAAAAAAACCGCGGCGGCGGCTCTGATCCGGAAAACGATGAAATCAAAAATCTTTTTGCGGAACGCTTAAAAAAATTATTTTTAGAAAACGCCGAGCGTCCAGCGGTTTCTGATACTCTTAACGCTCTGCCGGGAAAAAACGGACAGCGCTGGATTGTTCTTCCTTTTGATTTCGCGGAAGGCGAGCGCGAATACCGCGTGTCAATGAGAATACTGCTAAAAAATAAAATGTCAGATAACGCCGCCTGTATGGCGCTGGATATTTTTTCATTTATTCAATCGGCGGAAAATAATGACAGCAGAATATTATTTTTATTTGATTCCGCGGATAATAAACCGTCAAAGCTATCCGTTTATTTTTCGCGGAGTTCTTCAGCTCATCAAAAAATAAAAACTATATCCGAAAATGAGTTGTTAAAATATAAACATGAACTGTCACAATCTTTTAACATTCCGCCTGAGCATGTATATATTCATCTTAGCGATGAACTATTCCCGTTTGAAGGCGGTTTCGGCGGCGATTCTTATATCTCAATAAATGAGGAAGCGTAAATGGCGCGGAGAAAAATCGCGTCCGCGTTAGGTTATAATAAAGGCGATCCGGCTCCGCTGCTTCTCGCCTCTGGAAGAGGCAGGGAAGCGGAAAGAATAATCGCTGCCGCGGAAGAAGCCGGAGTAGCGGTAATTGAAGACGCGTCCCTTGCCGCGCTTTTGGACGCGAGCTCAAAACCCGGCGATTTTATTCCTGTCTGGTGCTGGGAGGCCGCGGCAAAAGCGCTAGCGTTTGTCATAAAAACAGATATTGAAAAATAATTAAAAATAAGGTATTTGTTATGTAAAAAATAATATGATTTTCTTTATCATATAAACAGGAGGAATTTGTGAAAAGGAATATTGTTCGCCGATTTTGTACAGGCAGCCTGCTTATTGCCGGCGCGCTTTTTATTACAGTTAATTTTAATCTTGAAGCAAGAGGCCAAACGCAAAACCAAAGCAATGTGTTAACAATTGGCGCGACGCCGGTGCCTCACGCTGAACTTTTGAATCTTGTAAAAGATGATCTCGCAGCGCAGGGAATTACATTAAGAGTTATTGAATTTACTGATTATGTGCAGCCAAACATGGCGCTTATCAGCGGAGATATTGACGCGAATTTTTTTCAGCATCTTCCGTATCTTCAGAGCAATGAAGACTGGAACGCGAGGCTCGCGTCCGCTTTTGGAGTGCATGTTGAGCCTTTCGGGCTTTATTCAAATAAGCATAAAAACGCCGCGGATATCCCGGACGGCGCCACAATCGCGATTCCAAACGATCCGACAAACGGCGGCAGAGCGCTTCTTCTTTTGCAGGCTAACGGGCTTATTACATTAAGAGAGGGATCGGGGCTTACAGCGACACCGCGCGACATTATTGGTAATCCAAAAAGCCTCCGTTTCCGCGAACTTGAAGCCGCGCTTTTGCCGCGCTCGCTTGATGATGTTGACGCCGCGACAATTAACGGAAACTTCGCGCTTCAGGCAGGCTTTAATCCTGTTAATGATTCATTAATAATCGAAGGCGCTCAGTCTCCCTATGTGAATATAATTACTGTCCGTAAAGGCAGCGAACAGGACGCGAAAATTACCGCGTTAAAAAACGCTCTTTTAAGCCCTAAAATAAGAGATTATATTCTAAGAAATTATAACGGCGGAGTCGTGCCTGTTTTTTAATTTAAGGAAAGACAGTTAAATGATCGTCCTCAAAGGAATCTGTAAAGCGTATCCTGGCGTCACCGTTTTGCGTAACGTTGATATAGAAATTCCTGATAATACAATTTTTGGAATCATCGGTAAAAGCGGCGCCGGAAAATCCACTTTGCTTCGCATAACAAGCCTTTTGGAAAAACCCGATTCAGGCGAGGTTTATTACGATGGCGAAAGAGCAGATACTCTTAAAGAGCCGCAGCTTCGCCTTCGCCGCGGAAACATGGGAATGATTTTTCAGAATTTTAATTTATTAGGATCGCGTAACGCCGCCGGGAATATCGCGTTTCCGCTAGAAATCGCCGGAACGCGAAAAAAACAAATCGTGAAAAGAGTCGATGAGCTTCTTGAGATTGTGGATATCGCTGATAAAAAAACCGCGAGAATGAGCGAACTTTCAGGCGGACAAAAACAAAGGGTGGCGATTGCCAGAGCGTTAGCCGCGAATCCGCGCGTTCTTTTCTGCGACGAGGCGACAAGCTCGCTGGATCCGCAGACAACGCGTTCAATTTTATCGCTTATTAAGGATTTACATTCAAGGCTTAATATCACGGTTTTTCTGATTACTCACCAGATGGAAGTTATCCGCGAAATTTGCCAGGAAGTTGTTGTTCTTGACAAAGGAGTCGCTGCCGAGCAGGGAACGGTTTCGTCAATTTTTTCTGAACCTAAAACGCAGGCGGCAAAGGATTTAATTTATGTCCATTGAAAAATTAATAGAAGTTCTTTCTCTCCTGCCTCAGGCGACATTTGAAACTGTTATTATGACATTCGCCTCGGCAATTTTATCTTCTGTTCTTGGTTTTCCGCTTGGAATTTACCTTTATACGACATCCCCCGCGGGGCTTTCGCCGTATCATTCATCAAAGTTTCCTTCCAGGCGGATTGCGTATAACGTAGTTTCGCGCGTTGTAAATCTTCTGCGTTCTCTTCCGTTTATTATATTGATGATTCTTTTGATTCCCTTTACAAGATTGATCGTAAGAACAAGCATTGGACCCGCCGCGGTAATCATCCCGCTTTCAATCGCGGCGGCTCCGTTTGTGGCGCGCGTCGCGGAATCCGCGTTCGCCGAAGTTGACAAGGGCGTCATTACAGCCGCCCGCGCGATTGGCGCGAATAATTTTCAGATAATAATGAAAGTTCTGATCCCGGAAGCGATGCCCTCGCTTGTTTCAGGGCTCGCTCTTACTATTATCAATCTGATAAGCTACTCCGCGATGGCGGGAGCGCTCGGAGGCGGCGGACTTGGCGATCTCGCGATTCGTTACGGCTATTACCGTTTCAGGGTTGATGTTACAATCGCAGCTGTTATCATCATTCTGATGCTTGTCGAGATTGTGCAAATAACAGGAACAGTAATCAGCGGAAAGCTTCACGCGAGACGATAAAATATATTTTTAACAAAAAATGTTTCCGGTTAATTTTTGACATAATAGACCGTCTTGACATTTTGAGCGTTTTTTGAAATCATGATAAAAACAAGCGGCTGTCGTATAACGGCTATTACCCCAGCCTTCCAAGCTGGAGACGTGGGTTCGACTCCCATCAGCCGCTTAAGTCTTTAATCAATGCTGATCGCTGGAAGAGACTCCCATCAGCCGCTAGGATTATATACAATCAAGAAGCTATGCCAAGCGTTTCTTTAATCGCGTTTTCTAACAGGCGCGAATAATTAAGCCCTTCCGCTTCAGCGGCGGCTTTAAGCCAGTGCGGTATTGTAACATTTGTTTTTTCCCGGCGATTTTCTATTTCATCTTTTACCAGCGCTGGAAAAACCGAGACAGCGGCAACTATGTCTCCGCTTTCAAGTTCTGGGATATTATCTGTACGCTTTGGAAGCGGCTCATCATCTTTTTCCATACCGTAAATGTGAAGCCCCAGAACTTCCTGCGCCATACTCATGGAATGATCAAAATTATCACCACAAGTAACACAGCCCGGGACATCAGGAAAATAGACACTAAAGCCGGTTTTAGTTTTTTCAAAAACCGCGAAATAAATAATTTTTTTCATAAATACCTCGTATTATTTAGAGTCTGTCTATAATGTGGACATATTATAGACAGACACTATTTAAGTCCAGCCTGAGAAAGAATACTGCGCAGCGTTCCTTTTGCGATATCTCCTTTATGGTTTGGAACACTAACTTTGCCAGCTTTTTTCGGATGTTCCATTTGAATGTGAGAACCGCGCTGTGACACCTGAAACCAGCCGTCCTTGCGAAGTATTCTTAACATTTCTCTCACTGTCACATTTAATTTATACGCATAAAATATGCGCATGTCAAGTTATGACATTCAGAAAATTACTTACGTCCATTGACATATGTTGACATATTGACATGAATATTGTTATCAACTATGATCATCTGTGTATTTCCTAAAGAAAACCTTAAACAATTTTCTTTAGATTAGAAACAGCGGAAAAAAATGATGTATTTATCCGCCTATAATCAATATTGGGGCGCATAGCTCAGCTGGTTAGAGCGCTTGTTTTACACGCAAGATGTCCATGGTTCGAATCCGTGTGTGCCCATTATGAAAAAAATTAATAAGCTCCTTTGTTTATGCCTTGTTATGGCATGTGTTTTGTCGGTTTCTTGTCAGAGAAAAGTTGAAACTCCTTCCGACGGCAGGATAACTGTCCGTCTGCTTACCGATTCATCGGGGGTCGATGATAAATCTTTTAACGCCGCTGCGTGGAAAGGCATTCTCCAATTTTACGGCGATACATCGGGAAGAACAAGGCAGACAGGCGGCGCTTACGACTGGATTTCCACTCAGAATCAAAGCATGTACGTTCCCGCGCTCAGGCAGGCGACAGATGAAGGATACGATCTTATAATTGTAAATGGTTTTACATGGGACGAGGCTTTAACGCAGGTTTCCAATGATAATCCCAATCAAAAATATCTGATAGTTGATGTCGACTGGGTTGAGGCAGGCAGTGTAATGCAGGCGGCATATGCGGAGCATGAAGGCTCATTTCTTGTGGGAGCCGCGGCGGCGTTAAAATATCTTGAGGACAGAGAGATTAATCCAGGCATTACGCCGGATGTTCCGCGTTTTGGTTTTATCGGCGGAATGGCGGGAGCTGTTATCACTAAATTCGAAGTCGGTTACGCGCAGGGAATTCTTTCCGTTATTCCCGACGCGCAAATTGTCGATTATTATGTCGGCAGCTGGAGCGAGCCTGCTCTCGCGAAAATTCAAGCGATGAACTGGTTTGACACAGGAGTATACGCTATTTTTTCCGCGGCTGGAAACAGCGGCAACGGCGCTATCGCGCAGGCGAGCGAGTACCGCATGGCAGGAAGAAATGTATGGGCTATCGGCGTTGATTCCGATCAGTTCGAGGAAGGATTGTATAACGCGAGCGAATCTTCGGTTCTGACTTCAATGTTAAAACGCGTGGAAAACAGCGTGCTTTACGCGCTCAACGCCGTTAACAATAATACTTTTACTTCCAAAGTTATCACCTTCGATTTAAAAGCTGACGGCGTCGGGTATTCGGACGCGAATCCGGCTCTGGGCAGAAACATAATCAATCAGCTTGAACAAATTAAACAGCGGATTTCCAGCGGTCAAATAACAGTAGCCGCGACTCTCGCCGAAGCAATGCGGCTGCAGGGCTTTCCACAAAACCTAAGAGCCATTGACGATTAACCAAAAAGAATCAAAAATTATTTCTTGTGGTTCGCGAATTAAAAAACCGGAAAAACTCCTAAAGATTCTATCAGGATCAAACGCGGTGATTTCCGCCGCGGTTGTTCTTATTGGTTTTCTTTTCGCCACATTGCTTCTTGTGATTATAGGCAGAAATCCCGCGGGTTTTTATCAATCAATATTTCAGGTAATAAGCGGATATGATTTACGGCGCGGCGTATGGAACGCGCGATATATCGGCGAATGGCTTGTTGTTTCTATGCCATTAATTTTATGCGGGATGAGCATGGGATTTTCCGCGAGAGCCGGAATTTTTAATATCGGCGCCGAAGGGCAGTATATAGCGGGGTTGACAGCGGCGCAGATTATCGCGCAAGCTGGTTTTTTCGCGCCGTTCTTTGACAGGATTCCTTTTTTGCAGATAACAGCCGCTTTGTTAGGCGCTATGGCGGCAGGCGCGGTATGGGGCGGCATTGCCGGTTTTTTTAAGGCGAGATTCAATGTATCTGAAGTTGTCGCGACCATTATGATGAATTATATCGCGCTGTTTCTTCATCGTTTGATTACAATGCGAATCCCCGGCAGCAACACTTTTAAAACGCCTGATTTTCCGTCCTCGGCGGTTTTATCAAATCCTTTATTTGAATCCGTTACCAATTTATCAAGGCTTAACAACGGCCTTTGGCTTACAATTATCGCTTTGATCGTTTATTCGCTTATCATGGAAAAAAGCGCTCTTGGGTTTTCTCTGCGCGCGGCAGGATTTAACAAAGACGCGGCGTTTTACGCCGGCATTCGGGTAAAAATGAACATAACTGCCGCTATGATAATTTCCGGCGCGTTTGCCGGGCTTGCCGGAGCTGTTGTGATTTTAGGCATGTTCAAGCATGGACACGTTCTTACAGCGTTTGAAGGTTACGGCTTTGACGGAATCGCGGTCGCTCTCGCGGGTAACTGCTCCGCTTCCGGAATGGCGTTAATGGGATTATTTTTCGGGATGTTAAAATCCGCGGAGCCATTAATGCAGTCCCGCCAGATACCGGGAGTTATCGTCACAATCATTATAGGGCTTGTGGTTATTTTTATTTCTCTTCGTCCCGCGCTTGTGAAGTTTTTAAAAAAGGGAAATTTTTAAATGGAAGGTTTCGCTTTAACAGGAATGTTATCATCAACATTGATGATTGTTTCTCCAATTTTGATCGCCGCGATCGGCGGCATGATTTGCGAACGATCAGGCGTTGTAAATATCGCGCTTGAGGGATTGATGACAATCGGAGCGATGACAGCCGCTGTTACCCATGTTCTTTTGGAAACCCGGATTGGGTTTTCGATTCCGATCGCGTTAATTTTCGCTTCGCTTTCCGGAGGGCTTTTTTCGTTTATTCACGCGATAGCTTCTGTATCGCTTAAAGCGGATCAGGTTATTTCAGGAACAGGAATTAATCTGCTATCCAACGGTCTCGCTGTTTTTATATGCCAGTTAATTTTTAATATGGATCGAAGCGTAAGTTACAGAATGGGAATGCAAGCCGGTGTATTTGGATTATATCCGACTGTTTGGATTGCCCTGACTCTTACCGGGCTTTCGTGGTTTTTTCTGTTTAAACGCCCGTGGGGACTTCGTCTTCGCGCGGCGGGAGAGCATCCTCAAGCGGTTGAGGCAGCCGGCGTAAATGTAATAAAAATTCGTTACATCGCTGTTTTAATTTCTGGCGTTCTGGCAGGGCTCGCGGGCGCGTGCGTGGTTTTAACTCAGGATATACAATTTACTGTTAACTCGATTAACGGAAAAGGTTTTATCGCGCTCGCCGCTGTTTCATTCGGACGCTGGATTCCGTTAGGCGTATTAGGCGCGAGCCTGTTGTTCGGATTTTCATCAAGCCTCGCCGTGAATGTTTTTAATATCAGAAGTCTCGATTTTCTGCCTTCGGAAATTTTTAATATGCTGCCGTATCTTATCACTTTATTGATGCTTGTAGTTTTCAGCGGCAAAGATTACGCGCCAAGAGCGCTTGGAAACAAAGATTGATATAGGCATTCATATTAAGATTTTTACTTCTATGATCACAGTTGACGGCTATTTAATTTCACTATAACATATAATTATGTACAACACCGCAATAGCTTATATCCTCTGGCTGATCTCCGGTTGCGGGGCTTTGGGTTTTCATCGATTCTATCTTGGTAAAATTCCTACGGGGTTTTTATGGATGTTTACAGGCGGAATGGCGATGATTGGCTCAATCTATGATTTTTTTACTCTCCCAAATCAAGTCCGCGAGGCGAATATACGCAAGGCTATTTATGACAACACTATCAGGCAGGCGTATAATCATACAACTTTCACAAGCGAAATGCGTCCTACGCGCGATGTGACTGACGGTCAATCGCGCATTGTCCGCGAAAAAGAACCTGTCGAGCGAATAATATTGAGAGTCGCGAAAGAAAATAAAGGCATCCTTACGGCGAGCGAACTGGCGCTCTCAGCGAATATTCCAGTAGAAGAAGCAAAAAGCAATTTAGAAGCTATGGTCAATAAAGGTTTCGCAGAGCTGCGGGTGCGCCAGTCAGGAACATTAGTTTACGCGATCCCTGATTTAATGGATAGCGACGAACCTCTCCTTGATATATAAAAATTACTTATATAAGGAAAATATGAATCGAGTTACAATTTTAATCTGTTTTATTTTTATTTCTGTTTTTTGCTTCGCGCAGAATTTAAGAGTAGTAGGCAGTGTTCCTTCATCTGATGATTCAAGATTATACCAAATACAGGTGGGCGCGTTTTTAGAAACCAGATACGCGCAAAACGCTTACGACGCGCTCGCGCGCGCTTCTTTGAATCCCGTATTCGAAAGATTTAATAATTTTACCCGCGTAATCGCCGCGGGAATTCCCGCCAATCAGGTAACAGGAACCATTAATACTCTGCGGACGCTCGGCTTTACAGAAATTATAATAAGGCTTGATACTTCTCCTGTCGCTCAGCCGCGGGAAAATAACGCGCCGGCTATTCTGGGTACTGTGGTAATGCCTTCTTCCGCTGACGCGCCCGGCGCTTTCAATCTTGGAGGAGTTCCATCTTCATTACATTCAAATGAATGGCCAGTGTTAGTTGAAATTCCGCGCGGAACAACCGCTTTATCCGCCGCGAATCTTAGAGAGATTGGCTTTCGCACATTAAGGGTAGGCGAATCAGCGAGTTTAACCGATTTGACAGTTAATAGAAATTTCGCGGCATGGATAAACAGCGAGCCGTCATCTGTAAATATTGACTCGCTGGGAAACGTGACCGCGCTTGATATCGGGAACGCTTTTATTCAGATAAATAATTATGAATATATTTCAGTAATCGTTACTCCTAGGGAAGATTTTTATATTGTTCCTGATTCACGGATACTTCTGTTACCCGAAACTAATACCGGAAGGTCTTTAATAGAAAATATGTACGAATATAAAACCGAACCTACCTTCCGCCTCGCGTACCGGTTTAATAATAAATATGAACAAAAAGGAGCAAGCGGTCCTTCGGGAGGAATCGATATCCTCGCGAGGGGCGATAATTATGAATGGCTGTGGACATCTTATTTTCAGGGCGGATGGTTTTACGATTTAAACGGAACGCGGCGCGATATGATCAACGGTTTCCAGAAAGACGCCGGCAACGGAGTTGAGTTAACAATAATTCCGGAATTTATTTACGACAACGGCGTATTATATTTGCGGCTTAAGCATCGTTTATATAATCCTAATAATTTTGTTGTCAGAGGACAGAAGTTCGGAGCGTCGGCTGATATAATGATCAATGATAATGATCATGCCTCGCTTGTCGCCGCTCCCTTTGGCGTTTACATGACGGACAATGATTATTCCCCGGCGCTTGAGTTCCATTTAATATGTCTTGAAGCGGAAGGAGTAACGCCTGTCAGCACATTGTGGCTCGGCTCTTATGGTTCAGGCTCTCATCTTGATTATATTTATACCGACAGGCGCGCGGATGTTTACGGCGAAGACAGCGCGGTAAGTTTTTCATATCAGGATATCGATCTTAATCCGTTAGAAACAAAAGAATTTATTATAAAATTCGCGGCAATACACCCCGGAATGTAGCGGCGATTATTAAAATGAACAATAAGGAACTTGAGTTCTCCGTGTTTTGCATTGAAAATGTCGCGGAATATCTGGGGATAAAAGGCGATGAAGCTTATAAACTCCTTACAGAAAACAGCGATATACTGGATAATTATATAATTCCCTGTTTCGATGTTCTTCATACGCAGGGAAAAGAATATATTGTAAACGATATCGCGGATGTTATGAGAGAAAAAGGATTGGCTGTATGATTCTCTATCACGGTTCTTTAGATACGATAGAGAAACCTGACATCTCCTTTTCACGAGATAATACCGATTTTGGAAAAGGCTTTTATACTACAACAATAAAAACACAGGCGGAAAAATGGACCAATAGATTTAAACGCCGTTTTGGCCGAGGCTCAATATCAATATATGAAACAGATGAAGCAATTTTAAAAAAAGAAATCTCCGTTCTTGAATTTGATTCATACTCAACTGAATGGCTCGACTACATTGTTAATTCCAGAAAAGGCGCTGCTTCCAAAATGCACGATCTTGTTATCGGCGGAATTGCCAATGATGATGTTTATAATACACTAACGCTTTTTTTCCGCGGCTATATACAAAGCGATGAAGCAATAAAACGCCTCAGATATGAAAAACCAAATATCCAATATTGTTTTAAAAGCCAGTCTGTAATTGAAAAATATCTTAAATACGCCGGAACAGAAACCATATGAAAGCAGACCGCGCCATTTTACAGCTAACATATTCAGGCGTGATTGAATCGTTATCAGAAACTGGAAATATACCTTTAAGAGACGCTCTTGATATGTTTTATAAATCACAAACCTATATTGAAATGCGGGACGGCATCTCCGATATGCACTGCCGCAGTGAAAAATACCTTGCCGAAGAAATAATACGCGAACGCCGCGTTAATGAAAAAAAATAATCTAGCCTGTTCCAAAACTCCGGTTATAATACTTTTCATAAAAAACAAATATTGCGCCTGCACACAGCCTTGGGAGGCTTAGATGACAGGAATTTTCAAACGTGTTTACTGACGAGTCTTTCCGGCGTAATAAAATTTTTAATTTTTAAAATTATGTCCTAACGCCGGACAGACTTGCCAATAAAACTTTATTTGACGCAGCCATAAGTCGAACTATAGGTTCGGCTCCCAATATTGTATACAGCCGTCATATTTGGATGATATTAAATGAATCTTAACAGAATCTGTTCCAAAACATTAATAATCCATTTATAAATAAATTAGCTAGTACGATATGAGTGTAAAATTTAAATATGTTTATATTCGGGAGCAGGCTGCGCGCAGGCAAAACTATCTTTGGCGCTCTCTGTCGGAGAGACTGGTGTTCTGTTTTATCTAAATGATGTAATAAAGAATTAACGAATATTTTAATTTTAAAACCGAATAAGACAGAACACCATGAGCTCGTAGACAGGCTCCGCCAAAAGTTTTACGCGCGCGCAGCCTGCTCCGCCAATATAATTAATTTCATTATACGCTCATGTGTATTGGCAGTTTGAAAAAAATAATTTTATTACAGTTTTGGAACAGCCTCAATTGTAATATTTTTCTCTACTTGACCTTTTTCAAAAAAACATATATATTTACATGAAAATGTTTCAAAAATTCCGATAAATAAACTGGCT